>JAEEGL015246113.1_pt1 | contig 49259 bp, 50 predicted proteins | sample 9134231 | NCBI WGS metagenome assembly JAEEGL01 (sample SAMN16246548, study PRJNA631951) | gut metagenome | biome: gut microbiome; feature: rumen; material: fiber-attached | host: Bos | place: Iran: Karaj | collected 2018-10 | reverse complement strand
TTAATTTTACCCTCAATACGTTTTCCAACAGTATTTCTAAATATATCATAATTCTCTTCTTTTATTATAAAAACTACTTTATCAAATCCTGCTTTAATAGCATCATATATTGAATAATCAATAATAAATTCTCCATTAGGTCCTACAGGTTCAATTTGTTTTAAGCCACCAAATCTGCTACCCATTCCTGCTGCCATTATAACTAATGTCATTAAACACCTCCAAACATTATTTCAGGTTTAATCTTTGTATTATCTTTTTCATATACTTTATAAAGTGCTAAAACTTTATCTTGTTTATCACAAAATACAATCATATCATTACCATATATATTATCTATTATTTTACCATTTAATATATCTTTTTTTAAATTATTATCTACTACTAATGATTTATAATCTTTTAATAATTCTTTAACGCTAACTAAATCAGAATATGTTATATCATCAACTAGTTTACATTCTTCTATACTAACATTTCCTAATTTAATTCTTCTAAGTGAAGACATTACTCCAATAGTATTAAGTTTATGAGCTATATCATTAACAAGTGATCTAATATAAGTTCCTTTACTAACAGTAACTCTAATACTAAATATTATATGATTATCTATTCTTTTTATATCATTAATAATTTCTATATCACTTATATTAACTAGTCTTTTTGGTAATTCAATATCAATATTATTTCTTGCATATTCATATAGTTTCTTACCATTTACTTTAACTGCTGAATATATAGGAACTTCTTGTTCATATTGTCCTAAAAAACTATTTACTGCATCCTTAATTTCTTCATCTGAAATATTTACAGTTTCTTCCTTAATAATGTTACCTGTAATATCATATGTATCAGTTTGAATACCTAAAGTAATCTCTGCTTCATATGTTTTATTATCACAAGTAAGTAAATTAACTAATTTAGTAGCTTTACCTACACAAACAACCAATACGCCTGTAGCAAGTGGATCTAATGTTCCAGTATGTCCAACTTTACTAGTTTCAACTTTTTTTATTATTTCATTAACTACATCTCTACTTGTACAATTCATTTCTTTATCTATAAAAAAAGCACCATTCATAAGTTTCACCATTTATATTATATCATTAATTAGAAAAAAAAGCATTCCATAATGCTTTATATTCTTATTTAAAATGATAATTAGAATTAAATGTATCAACAATATTTTTTGCTGAATTATATATTCTAAATAACTTTTTTAATTTTCTTCTCTTAAAAAATTTTATTTTACCATATTCTTCTTCCAACTTAACTGATTCATTTAATAATTTAATAAGAATATTATAACTATCTTCTATTCCAGTTACATTATCAAAAAAATATGGTATTTCATCTACATTACCTAAAAATCTCATATTAGATAAAACACTTATTAATGTTTTATTATTCATAAGTTCTTTACATAAAGTAGATTGTAACATATATGCTTCTGAATTATAATTAACATTAATAAATTTATTAATATTATGTAGAGTAGTTTCTATACTTATATTTTTAATACTATATTTATTAAAAGAATTAATTATATCTATAATATCTTCTGTTTGTTTAGTATTAATTATTTCTTCCAATATATAAGAATCATCTTTTTTAGTATCACTATAATCATTTTTATTATATGTAATATACATTAAACCTGTTCTAAGATATACATAATTATCATCCCATTTAATACCATTTATCATAGAATTAATAGCATGATTATACTCATGTACTATATTATCTAATAATTCCATTAAAGGTTTACCTTCATAATAATTTAATACAATGAATTTCTTGGTTAAAATATTATCATTTATAATTATTGGTAAACTAGAATAATATGCTTGAAAAACTCTTTCATCATTTTTATTAACCATAAAAGGTACTTCTTCAAATGTATTAAATATTTTATTTTTATTATCAAATCCATATTTAACTATGAATGCTGGTATTATTATATATAATAAATGCTTTACATCATCATTATAATTATATTTACTTAAATTATTATCTATAAAAGTACTGCAATAATCAAATAGTTGATTTAATATATTATCATCAAGCTTCATATTATCACCACTTATATTATACAATACTTTTTATATTAAAGAAAGAATGGTTATTACCGTTCTTATTCATTTTTATAATTGCTATACCAATTACTTAATTTTTCTTTAGCTTTATCTATTCCTTCTGATCCTTTTTCAGTTAAATTTTTAAAAGTATTTTTAAAATTTTTCTTTAATTCTTCTAAATCTTGTTTTGCTTCAGTACATTTCTCTTTTCTATCATCGCAAAAATTATCTACTGTTTCTTGATATTTTTCTATGATCTTTTCTTTTGAATTCTTATATTTATCTTTAGTACCATCTATTAAACCAGGAAATTTATTTTCAATTGCTACTTCCATTTTAGTTATTAATTTAGTAACTTCTGTTTTACCTTTACCTGATAATCCTCTAAGTGTTTTGCCTTTTATTTCTCCATCATAAAATAAGAAATCTACTGTAGTAGTAAATAATTCTTTAGCTTTCTCTTTAGTAGTTTTATTACTATTTATATCATTATATTGTTCTTCTAAATAGTTTAAAACTACTTTATCTTCGTATATAAGTTCATCTTCATTATCATTATTATTACTATTAGATACTTTATTATTACTAGTTATTTTTTGCTTATTACTAGTTGCTTCCATATTATTACTATCAGATGTTTTATTACTATCTTTTTTATTATCTATTATAATAAATACTAAAAAAGCTATAATAAATCCTATAATTATTCCCAATAATAATTTATAATTATCTTTCATACTACTCATCATCTTTCTTTTCTAACTCTTTAAACATTTTAGTCATTGTTTCGTTTCCTTTAGTAATCTTTTTTATAGTCAAATCTTCAGCCTTATTATTTGCTAATCTTAAATTATTTTCACTTGATAGTAATGCTTCTTTTGTCTTTTGTAAATGATCTATTGTTTTATCTATTTCATCTATTGCTTTTTTAAATTTTTCACTTGCTAAACGATAATTTCTACCAAAAGCTTCTTTAAAAGAATTAATATTATCTTCAAAATTTGATATATCTATATTTTGTTCCTTAATCATTTTTAATTCTCTTTTATACATCAAAGTTTTTGTAGCAAGTCCTCTTATTAAAGTAATTAAAGGTATAAAAAACTGAGGTCTTATAACATACATCTTATCATACTTATGTGAAACATCAACTATACCATTATTATAGTATTCATTATCCATTTCAAGTAATGATACTAATACTGCATATTCACAATTTTTTTCTTTTCTATCTTTATCTAATTCCTTAAAGAAATCTTCATTCTTATGTTTAGTAGCAGTTTTATCTGCTTCATTTTTCATTTCAAACATAATAGATACAACTTCTAAACCTTCATCATCATAATCTTTAAAAATAAAATCACCTTTAGAACCTGTTTTAGCATCATTATCCTTTTCGAAATATGAATTTTTAAATAAAGGTCTTAATTTATTAAACTCATTATTACAATGTTGCTCTAATGATTCACCGATCATCTTTGTAGATTGTCTAGCTTTAAAATCTTTATAATATTCTATTTGCTCATTTTTAGATTTTATTTTTTCTTCATATGTTTCTTTTAAATTTTTTTCTTTAATCAAATACTCATTTTTAGTTAATTCTAATTTACTATTTAAACTACTAATTTCTTTCTCTTTTTTATTAATAGCAGTAGTAAGCGCTAAAGCATTTTCACTTTCATTTAATTTAATTTGATTTTTTAATTTATTGATCTCCAAATTTTTCTTATCAATATTATCTCTATATTCTTTTTCTAATCTATTTGTTGTTTGTTCTTCTTTAATTATTAATTCATTTTTTAATTTACTTATTTCTATATCTTTTTTAGTTAGTTTATCCATTAATTCTTTTTCTACTTGTGATTTAGTTATTTTAATTGTATTATCTTTATCAATTTTATACTGTTCTTCTCTTTGTTTTATCTCTTTTTCAAATTCTTTATCTCTAATTTGTTTAACAATAGAATTATAATCTGATTCATTTATTTGAAAAACTGTATTACATTTTGGACATTTTATCTCATTCATAAATACTCCTTTTACATTATTTTATATCTATCATTTATATATTCTTTTACATATTTTTTATCGTCTACATGCATTAAATATACATCAGTACCATTATTATGTATTTTATCTAATTCATCTATTATTTCACTTATTTTAAGATGTACACCACCATTTTTAGATATATCAACATATAATTCATCAGCATTATCAATATATGGTATAAATGAATTTAAAGTACAAGTATCACCTGTGTATATAATATTTTTATCATTTATTTTTAAATTCATACCATAAGAATCTAATTCTTTAACATGTTCTGTTTTAATTAATTCAACATATTCAGTACTATTATATATATTATATGATTCTTTAGGAGTACCCGTTATATCTAAATAATCATATATCCTTTCACATTTACTAATTACATTTACTGTCTTACCAAGTATAAAGTAAACATACATTATTAATTGACTAAGTGTCCCTGCATGATCATTATGTAAATGAGTAATAATTACATCTATTTCATCAAAATCTTGTAACATATTTTTTACTTTACTAAATATAGCAAATCCACAATCAATTAATATTAATTTATTATCCATTATATAATAAGCAGAAGTATTATTTTCACCAAATCCAGAATCTCCACCTAAAAAAGTTAATGTTTGACTCATACTACCATCTCCATTACATATTATTATAACACAAAAGACAGATATTTATCTGTCTTTATCTAAATAATATAAATAAAGTATATACAGCATATAATGATAACATTATACTCCCTTTTACTCTACCAATTCTATTATTTTTTAATGTAAATATTAATACCAGTATTCCAACAAATAACATTATAATCATATCAATAAATGAATAAAAATCAAATGTAACTGGACTTACTGTACTAGATAATCCTAGTATAAAGAAACAATTAAATATATTTGATCCTATTATATTACCTATAGCAAGATCAGTTTCTCCCTTTCTTACTGCTACTATACTTGTAACTAATTCAGGTAATGATGTACCAAGTGCTACTATAGTAAGTGCTATTACACTATCACTAATACCAATAAAAGATGCTATTTTAGTAGCAGAATTAACAACTAATTCACCACCACCTATTATTCCTATAAGTCCAAATATAATAAATAAAATATTTTTAAAGTGAAATTGTTCTTTCTTTTCTTTTTTCTTAACACTTTCTTTAGCTTCACCTACTAAAGCATATACATATATACCTAAAAAGCATAATAATATTAAACCATTAGTACGTGTTATAACACCAGTATTATTTCCTTCTATAAAAAATCCTGCAGATAATATAATTAATACTATATATGCAAATATAGAATATATCATATCCCTACTAATTACTTTCTTAGTACAAGTAAGTTTACCAAATAGACCAGATACTCCTAATACAAGTAATAAATTACATATATTAGATCCAACTACATTACCTAATGCTATAGCATTCTTACCAGATAAAGATGCTATAGTACTTACTGCTGCTTCAGGAGCACTTGTTCCAAATGCAACTATTGTAAGACCTATAATTAGTGTTGGTATACCAAATACACGTGCAATTTTACTACATCCTTCTACAAAATAGTCTGCTCCTTTTACTAAACAAATAAATCCTATAATAAGTAATAATATATATAATAAAATCATTTTATACCTCCTAAAAAAACAAAAAAGACTCTCTACATATGTAGATAAGTCTCATTATTTAATCTATAACCAGAATAAATCGAGATTGTTGGCTATAGAACAATTACTTGCTAATTACTCCCTTATCGATATTTATATATTATCATAAAACATAAAAATAATCAAATTATTTTTCCCATAGTCTCCTAATAAATTTTAATGATAAAGTTGAAAGTAAGAAACCAATAACAGGTACTAAAGAACTTAAAAATATATTATCATATTTTTTTATTACATATGAATAAATAATTACTATTATATATGTTAAAATCATTATACATATTTTTCTAATACCACTAGTTTCCCATTTTTTATCTTGTTCAACTCTCTTATTTCTTTCTTGAATTTTTACTATTTCTTCTTCTATATTCATAATTACCACCTTACTATATTTAAATTATCAAATCTTTTAGACCAACTTTTTACTTTATTATTATATAAATTTTCATTATTATCAGTATGCTTAATAGGTCTAATAGTCTTAGAATAAATATCACTTAATCCATATGGAGCATATATCTTTATATTACCATTATTCTTAGTAATACCTATTGCATGAATAGTAGCAATCCATCTTTTAATAGCATCTTCACTAGATGTATATGGTTTAATATCAATACCTTCATGTTCCTTTTTCCATAAATGCATTCTAGCTTCATTAGAAACATCTATTTCATATTTATATCCCATATTATTTGAATAATCTTGTATCATTTCATAATACTTAATATCAGTATCAACTGAAATATCATTTATATTATGATAAATTATATCAATATCTTTTATTCCATAATTAATATCTCTATTATCTAAATAATTCCATATTGTTTGAAAAATAGAACCAGCAGAAATGTAATAATTATTTAATTTTAATTCATCTATATAATTTAAAATATCTATTAATTCTTTATTCTTATTTAATATTTCTATAGTTATATCTATTTGTTCATCAAGTGTTTTATATTGCATAATTCTCTCCTTAAAAAAACAAGCATTACATTTTTAATATATACTTGTTAATTAATAATTAAAAACCTCCACGTTTTCTTAAAAATGTAGGAATTCCACTATCGTCATCATCATCATCTTCATCAATCATTTGACTATGAGTATCTTCTACATTATTTGTTCTATTATATGAATGATATAATGGTTCACTTGGATCATCAAAACCTGTAGCAATTACTGTAACTATTACTTCATCATTTAAATTTTCATTAATAACTGCTCCAAATATAGCATTCATATCAGTATTAGCACTAGTACGAATTACTTCAGCAGCTTCTTCAACTTCAAATAATGTTAAATTACTTCCACCTGTTACATTTATTATAGCATCAGTAGCACCACTTATACTTGTTTCAAGTAATGGGCTTGCTACAGCTTGTCTAGCAGCCTCAGTTGCTCTATTTTCACCTTGACCAATACCAATACCAATTAAAGCATTTCCTCTCTTTTCCATAACAGTTTTAACATCTGCAAAATCTAGATTAATTAAACCTGCTACAGCAATCAAGTCTGATATTGATTGAACTCCTCTTCTTAAAACATTATCTACTTCTCTAAATGATTCTAATAATGGAGTCTTTTTATCTATAATTTCTCTTAAACGATCATTTGGGATAACAATTAAAGTATCAACATTCTTTTTTAATTCTTCTAATCCAGCAATAGCTTGTTCCATTCTCCTTTTTCCTTCGAAAGAAAATGGTTTAGTAACAATACCAACAGTAAGTGCTCCTAATTCTTGAGCAATTTGAGCAATTACAGGTGCTGCACCTGTTCCTGTTCCTCCACCCATTCCACAAGTTATGAAAACCATATCAGCGCCACTTAATGCATCTTCTATTTCTTTTTTACTTTCCATAGCAGCTTCTCTACCAATTTCTGGTTTAGCACCTGCTCCTCTTCCTCCAGTTAAAGCTTCACCTATTTGAATTTTTAAAGGTGCTTTTGAACAATTTAAAACTTGTAAATCAGTATTTGCTACAATAAAATCTACACCTTTAACACCAGAATCTATCATACGATTAACAGCGTTATTTCCACCGCCGCCAACGCCAATTACTTTAATCTTTGCTATTTGATCCATTTCTAATCCCATCATACTTATATCCTCCTATTCGCTAAAAAACAATCAGTTATTTTTTCTAGCATCGTCTCGTTGTTTATGTCTTGATAATTATTCTTATTACTTGCTAATTTCAATGATTCCTCATCATCAATCATAGTATATTCTTCACCTTTTAGCTTAAGTTTATTTATAAAATAAATAATATTACCTAGACATGATGAATATTTATTATCACGGATACCAATTAATTTTAAATTACCAATGCTAACTTTTCTACCAAATATATCATTTATGGTATATTTAATATCAGCAATATTACTAGTACCCCCTGTTATAATAATATAATCAATTTGTTTGCTTGTCAATATATTAATCTCTTTTTTGACCAAATTAAGAATTTCTTCTAATCTTGAAGAAACAATTTCAGATATTTCATATTGATTTATTTTTAACTCATTATCATAATCAGTCTCTATTTCATACGTATCACTTGTACTAGCATTTCTCTTATGTGCTAAAGCAAAATGTAATTTTAAATCATTTGCTGTATTAAAATCTGTTTTATACATATATGAAATATCTTTTGTAATGTTTTTTCCACCCATATTTATTACAGAATTTTTAACAATTACTCCCCTATTATATAGTGAAATAGTTGTTACTTCACTACCAATATTTATTATAATACCAATAGAATTATCAATTTCTTTATTTTTAAATGCATAAATATCTCCAATACAAGTAGTAGAAATATCAACTACTTCGATACCTATACTTTCTAATAAACTTATTACAGAATATACATATTTTTTTTGAGTACTTACAACTATAGAACGAGAACTTAATTTATTACCACTCTTATTTAGTGGATTAATAATACCTTTTTCTTCATCTACACTAAAATCAACTGGTATATAATTAATTATTTCTTTATCATCTTCTTCTTTTGATTGTATGGATTTTTCTAATACATTTCTTATATCATCATATGTAACAATACTATTTTCATTTTCTAATTGAATTTCTGCTTTAGCAACAGAATATTCATTAAAATAACTAGGAACAGAAACTATTACTTTATCTATATCTATACATAACATATCTTTAATATCTTTAATGGCATACTTAATAGATTCACTAGCTTTCTCAACATCTACTATTAAACCTTTTTTTATTCCTTTAGATTTATAAGATGAACTAGCTAATAAATTTAATTTATTTTGATATAATTCGCATACAACAATTTTTATACTATCAGAACCAATATCAAGACTAGTATAAATATGTTTCATACAATCATCTCCTATAGTCTATATACCAATTATACTATAAATTATTTAAAATGTAAAAGAATTTATAATAACATTATATAAAAATACTTAATAATATTAAAAAAATAGACTAATTGTCTACCTTTTCTTTATCTTTATCACTTTCTTTTTTATCATTAAATAATTCTAAATAATTACCACTATCAAAATGAATAATACCTTTTTTATTATCAAAACCTTTAATAACATCTATATAATTATTTAATTTATTAAAATTATAAAAATTAATATATACATAATTTCCATCATCCATGGTTAATAAAAATAATTCCTCATCAACATTAGATGGATAATATCTTATTTCAGATATTCTATTTAAAACACTTCTATCAATTGTACTTAGTTTTTTAACTAATTTTTTTAAAATATTATCTGGAGTTTGATTAATTAAAACAGGTAAACTATATTTATCTTTAACATAACTTCCATCAGATAAAATATATGTTTCATCATATTGATAATAAATAACAGGAATATTTTCTTCTATCTTAATACTTATTTCTCTACCAAAATTGTTATAACTAATTTTAGCATTACTTATATATTCATTTTTAATTAAATTATCTTTAATCTTTTTTTTATTAAGTTTAATTACTTTAGGATAATTACTTAATTCAGCAATATCTATTATTTGTTGATCACTAATAAACTCATTACCCTCTATATATATATTTTGAACTTTAAAATTTGTTATATGAATAACTATAAATACAATTATTATAATAGGACATATCAAAAAGAATAACGCTTTATAATTAATTTTTCTTCTTCGCTTTTGCTTTTTTACACGTCCTTGCATATTACCAACCCTATTCTACAAATTCTTGTTCAACTTTTAATTCTATTCCATATTTATCTTTTACTATAGTCTTAATTTCATTAATTAAATTTTTAATATCTTCTCCAGTTGCATTATTATAATTAATAATAAAATTTGCATGCTTGGTACTTACCATAGCACCACCTATTTTTTTACCTTTATATCCTATTTCTTCAATTAATCTACCAGCATAATCACCTTCTGGATTTCTAAATACAGAACCAGCAGAAGGATATTCTAAAGGTTGTGTTTCAATTCTACGTTTTTTCCTATCTTCTATTAGTTGCATTATTTCTTCTGGATTACCTTTTTTTAGTATTATAGTAGCCTCTAAACATATATATCCAGGATTAGATTGAAGAAATGAACTTCTATAATGAAAATTCAAATCATAATTAGTTAATTCAGCTATTTTTAAATCTGGAGTAAGTACTTTAACACATTTAACAATATACCCCATATCACTTTTATAAGCGCCAGCATTCATAAATACTGCTCCACCTACACTACCAGGTATTCCTGTAGCAAATTCTATTCCAGTATAACCTATACGTGATAATTTAGTAGCTAATTTTATAAGTTGATAACCAGAACCAACAACAATTTCATTTTCTTTTATTTCCAATTTATCAAATTTATCTAATTTTATTAATACACCATCATATAGTTCACTACTAAATATTAAATTAGAACCCCTACCAATTACTTTATACTTAATATTATTATTTCTTAAAAATTTTATTAATTCTATCAATCCATATACATCATTAGGATACACTAAAGCAATAGCATGTCCTCCTATATGGTATGTTGTATATTTCTTTAAACTTACATTTTCTAATACTTCTCCAATATTTAGTTTTTTTAATTCTTCAACTATATTCATATTATTAACTTCCTACTATTTCTTTTATATTTTGATATATTAATTCTGCACTATTTTCAATACCAAGTTTTGATAAATTATTTTTCATTTCATTTAATCTATTATCATTATCTAATAATTTTTCCATTTTATCTATTAATATATCAGAATTTAAATCTTTTTCTTCTAATATATCAGCAGCATTTTCATTAACTAGATCCATAGCATTAATATATTGATGATTATTTGGTACATATGGACTAGGTATTAGTATTGAAGGAACTTTAAGTGCTATTATCTCACTTAAAGTAGATGCTCCTGCTCTAGTAATAATTAAATCTGTTTTCTTCATTAATCCTGACATACCATCTATATATGGAAATACCTTTACATTATTTGGAAATTCATTTTTAATTATTTTATCATAATCTTTTTTACCAGTAACAAATGCTACTTCATAATCATCTCTTTTTATTTTAGGTAAAGCATCTATCATTACATCATTAACAGTACTAGCACCAAGAGATCCCATTACAATTAATACTAGTTTTTTATCTTCAGATAAATTTAATTCTAATTTAGACATTGGTTCTTTATTTTTAGCATCTTCACTACATGGATTACCTGTGAATACTGTTTTATCACTTGGAAAATCTTTTATAGAAGATTTCATAGATATAAGAATTCTATCAGTATATTTTGATAAATGTAAATTAGCTTTACCTGGTATACTATTTTGTTCATGTATAAGAGTTTTATATCCTAATTTTTTAGCGCAAGAAATAACAGGTACTGTTACATATCCACCAAAACCTATAACAACATCAGGATTAAACTCTTTTATAATTTTTTTACATTTACGTTTGCTTTTTAATAAACAATGTATTACTTTAAAATTTCTAAGTAAATTATGTCTATCAAATCCATATATTTCTATTGCTTCATATGGTATTCCTTTAGATGGAACAATATCTTTTTCCATTCTATTATGCGTACCTATATAAAGAAATTCACTATCAGGTTCTTTTTCTTTTATTTTATTTAAAACAGCTAAAGCAGGATATATATGTCCTCCTGTACCTCCAGCACTTATAATGACTCGCATCATACCACATCCTTAATTCATTATATCATAATTATATTCAAAAAAATGTAAAAAATTAATACTATACTTAATATTATATGTAAAGATGTAAATTCTATATTGGTTTAATTTTACCTCCATCAGATAATTTTATTGTTTTACCATTTAATTCTTTATTTAATTCTTTATCATAATACAAAGTATAACCATTACTAATTATATTATCAAAAGATGTATTTTCATCATTTATAATACTTACATAGCTATCATCTGTTAATGTAATTTTAGAATTATTATCTATATTTAAAGTAATTTTTTCACCCTTTTTATTTTGATTAATATTTCCATAAAACATACTATTTTTTAAATTAAATTCTAAAGAAGTATTTTTAAATAACTCTATATTACCATTTATTTCTTGATTATCACTATTTAATATTATTAACATATTTCTACTAGTATCAGTATTTTTAGTATTTAAAAATATATTACTTCCATAATTAAAATCATTATTAGAAATATTTATTATAGCATTACTATTTATTATAGAAAATAATGGTGCTTTACTATATACTTTTGATTGTTTTTTTATATTTATTTCTGAATCATATATACTTATTTTAGAATTCTTTTTATAATCATTATTAATAAATTCATTATATAGTATAAATGCTCCATCATAACTTTTTTCATTTATTTTATTTGCAGTAACATTTAATTTACAATTATTAATTTTTAATGTAGGATTTCCTGTCATATATACAGCTGGAGAATCATTAGCATCACCTATAGAATCTTCTAAATTAATTATACTATCTAAACTTATTAATGGTGAAGATGCTGCTGTAGTTTTTAAAATACTACTATTAATATACATTTTAGCACCTCGTATAGAAGATAAAGTAGGACTAGATACTGAACTAGTTTTTATTGTTATATTATATCCATTTATTTCACTATCTATTGAAGATACAATACCAATACTTTCCTTACCAGATGTATTTATAGTTAGTAAACTAGCATCTATCTTTGAATTTTCTAATACAGAAAATAATCCATTTCCACCTGATGAAAAAGTATTAATACTAGAATTACTAATATTTATATAAGAATCTTTTAAGGCTAAAATTGCAGAATTAGTTCCATATACTTTAGAAACATTTAGATCTTTACTATCACCATATTTATATATTTTAGAATTAGTTATTGTAACATTACTACCATTTTTTACTAATATTGAATTTGTATCTTCTTTATTACCTACTATTTTTTCATTACTTACCTTTTTGTCAGAATCATATTCATATATTCCTTTAGGACTAACTATATAAGAATTATATGGATGCTTAGTATAATTTGTATCATATTTTTTTAATATATAATTGTTAATTATAAAAATACAAGTAAAAGATAATAAAATAGATAATAAAAGATTAATAATAAATATGTATATATTATATTTTTTCTTTCTAATTAAATTAATTATTGAAAGTAATAAAATATATATGGATATAAAAATAATTATATAATCAGTATTACTAAGTTTAATACTTTTTTTACTTGTAATTATATCTGTTTCTTCTCCTACCATAACAAATGGATTAGAAACTCTATTAGATACTTTATATTTAACAACTATAAATATTACTAATAAACTAATTAGAATTAAAGATATATTTAAAATGACTTTTAATTTCTTTTTCACTATATCACCTTTTTAAATATATTACATAAATGTGAAATAATTATGTTATTTTTTTGAATATTCTGACAAATAATTATATAACTCAAGTGCTACTGAAGATGGTAATAATTCTTCTAATTCATCTAAACTAGCATTACTCATTTTAGTAATTGTTCCATACTTTTTAAGTAGTATTTTTTTTCTTTTATCTCCTATTTTAGGTATTTCATCTAATATACTTGATAAACTTCCTTTACTTCTAATCTTTTTATGATAATTAATTGTAAACTCATGTACTTCATCTTGCATTCTTTCTAAAAAATAAAATAAATTACTTTTTCTATCAATATTAAATTCTAAGGATTCAGTTAATAACATGTTTGTAGCATGTCTATCATCTTTCTTTAAGCCAACAACAGGTATATTAAATCCTAAACTTCTAACTACTTGATTAGCAACATTTATTTGACCTTGACCACCATCTACTATTATTAAATCCGGTTTTATTAAACCATCTTTTAATACTCTAAAATATCTTCTATATATTACCTCTCTCATAGTTCCATAGTCATCATTTTGATCTACACTTATTTTATATTTTCTATATTCATTTTTAGCAGGTTTACCATTAATAAATACAACCATACCAGATACATTATATGTACCAAATAAATGAGCATTATCAAATATTTCAATTCTATCTAATTTATTTAAATTCAATAGTTTTCTTAATTCTTCATTAGCACCGCTAGTTTTTACTTCATCTCTTTTTATTAATTCAAAGTTTTCATTAAGTACTATTTTAGCATTCTCACATGCTAAATCTACTAATCCTTTTTTCTCTCCTCTTTGTGGTACTTTAATACTAGTATTTAAAAACTCAGAAAGAACATCAATAGATACACCATTAGGTACTAATATTTCTTTTGGTATTATAATATTTTTATAAAAGTTTGCTATATAAGTAGTTAAAACACTATCAATAGTATCGATTAAAGGAATAATTTTTGAATGTCTCTCAATAATTTTAGATCCTCTAATAAAAAATACTTGTATACTTAAATATCCCTTATCAACATAACATCCAAATACATCTTTATCAATATTATCTTTTGTTTCAACTTGTTGATGAGTTAAAGTAATATTTATATAGTCTAATAAACGTTTTAATTCAAGTGCTTTTTCGTATTGTAAATTAGAACTATATTTTTCCATCTCATCTTTTATCTTTTTTATAATAAGACTATTATCACCCTTTAAAAATCTTATTATTTCATCTTTCATTTCATTAATTTTTTCATCTTCTACATCATATACACAATATCCTAAACATTGTCCAATATGATAATAAAGACATGGTTTATCTTCATACGTATTACATTTTCTAATTGGATACATTCTATTTAATAAATTTACAACATTACGAGCAGCAGTAACATTAGGATAAGGTCCATATAAATATTTATTATCTTTTTTTCTAGTAAGAGTTCTAATTATTTTTAATCTAGGTACTTTTTCATTAGTAAGTTCAATATAGGGATAAGTTTTATCATCTTTTAATAAAATATTATATTTAGGACTATATTGCTTTATTAGATTATTCTCTAATATTAGTGATTCTATCTCACTATTTACAGTAATATATTCAAAATCATCTATTTCACTAACTAATTTTTCAGTTTTACCAAAATGCTTTCCTCTAAAATAAGAACTAACACGATTCTTTAATTTTTTTGCTTTACCAACATATATTATATTTCCATCTTTATTTTTCATTAAATAACATCCTGGAAGCATTGGTAAAAGAGATAATTTTTCTTTTATTTTATTCACTATAATCACCTAATATATTTTCTTATATTCTTTTAGTATTTTGTATATATATTTATTAATTTTATTATCAATTATTTTTAAATTTTTAAATAAGAATACAATTGTTAAATCATTATCACGATCGATTAACATATAATTACCATTATTAAATACAATAGTATTTAAACTACAATCTATATTACTACATATTTCACTTGTATTACCTAAAACCCATCCTAAAGTCATTCTTACATTATTACTAGATAAAAATAAAGGAGTAAACCAGGTATCTATATATTTAATATCTATAAATTGTTTACCATTATAATATCCATTATCTAATATCATTTTTATAAAATGACTAATATCAGTTATAGTAGTATATACTTTATTTCTAACAAGTCTAGTATCATTCATGCATAATCTTTCAAATATTAAACTTCTAGCTAATAATTCTAAATCAGTTGTATATAATTTTTCAATTATCATAACAAGTATTTTATAATTAATCTCATCAAATACTACATCATTTCCTGCATCATATTTTTTATTATTAATATTATTTATTAAACCAGATGAATGAGTTAAAAGATGAATAATTAATACATCATCATACTTAAATTCAGGTATATAATCTTTTACTTTATCATTTAAGTTTAATTCTCCCTCGTCAATTAAAATTGATACAAGAACATTTATTACTAATACATTAGAAAAATTACCTACATTTATTATGTCATTAATTCCATTTTTTCCTAAACAATTAGTATATTCTTCATTATTACATATAATATAATAACTACATCCTTCAAATTTTTTACTATATATTTGTCTTTTTAAATAATTATTTATTTTATCAATCATACATCATCACACTTATATTTTAACATGTATAATATTAATTAGTAAATTATTTATTAATATGTTTGATAAATAATTATTAATAAGTTATAATTTAAATGGTGGTATTATGAATTCTATTAAAGAAAAAACTACTTCATTAATAGAAATTAACAAATCTAAATTTTATTGTATATTAACTAAAATAAATAGTATTGATGAAGTAGATGAAATATTATCAAATATTAAATCGGAATATAAAGGTGCTACACATTATTGTTATGCATATATTTTTGAGCAAACAAAAAGATTTAATGACAATGGAGAACCAAATGGGACAGCTGGTATGCCAATACTAAATGTACTTGAAAGTAATAAATTAGATCATGTATTAGCAGTTGTAGTTAGATATTTTGGTGGAATTAAACTAGGTGTTGGAGGATTAGTTAGAGCATATACAAATAGTGTTTGTGAATCTTTAAATAGTGCTACAATAATTAGTTTAACAAAAGGAATACAAGTAGAAATTGAATTCAAATACGAAGATTTAAAACAAATAGATTATTTATTAAAAGATTATGAAATAGTAAATAAAGATTATAATAATAATATTAAATATATAATTAATATACCTGAAGATATAAATATAAAAGAAATATTAAATAATTTTATAATTAATTATAAAGAGATAGATAATATATTAATAACAAAAAAGGAAGACACTATTTAGTCTTTCTTTTATTATAAACTACTGGATAGTCTATACAGTAATATGGTGGTAATTCATCAAGTATTAATTGTCCTAAATCTTTTTTTTCGCAAATACGTTTTAACTCTTCAATATTACTATTATAACTTGGAGTCATAAATCTAAATGGATTATATCCAAATCTTATTGCATAATGATCACATCCACAGAATGAGATATAAAAATCTTTAGGGGTAATTGATAATGATTCTATAATACTATCAGTAGCTAAGCAAGGCATAATACCTATTACTAAATCATATTCTTTAATTGATACCTCAGGAGTAAACTCTTTAGCAACTAATTTCATATTTTTATATTTTGTAGTACGTCTAGTAACTAAACTAGGATCATATACAGTAATTGTACCTTTACCAATTTTAAGTTGTTTATCAGCTATTCTTCTTGCAAAAGAAGGATAAGCTCCACATCCTACTTCAAGAATATTTCCACTTAAATCAAAATTATTACTTATAGTATTTAAATGATATATATAAGGATTATCTTTAGGTTGGATAATATTTAAATGATCATATAGTTGATAAAATTCACCATACATTTCTCTTTCACCAACATTTTTTAAGAATTCAGTATATAATATTTCTCTTATATAATCATCATATTTATCTCCATATCTTTTCATAAATATATTAAATCTTCTCATAATTTCTTCATCAGATAATTTAGATTCCCATCTTCTCATACAACCAACCCCTTTAAGTGGTATATATATTATCAAAATATTTATAAATAGTCAAAAAAATACAAGAATTAAGCTCCTTGTATTTGTTTTGCAACTTCTTCAGCAAAATTTTCTTCTTTTTTCTCTATTCCTTCGCCTACTTCATATCTAATCATTGTAACTATGCTGCCACCATTATTTTTAACAAATTCAGCAACACTTTCTCCATCACCTTTAACAAATTTTTGATTTTCAAGGCAAACTTCTTCATAGTAAGCGTCTACTTTACCAGGCATAATTTTTTCATCAATTATTTTTTCTGGTTTTCCTTCCTTAATTAATAATTCTTTAATAATTTTCTTTTCTTTTTCTAAAGTATCAGTAGGAACATCACTTGATTTAACAAATTGTGGTCTCATTGCTGCTGAATGCATTGATACATCTTTAGCTACTTCTGAACTAGCACCATCTAGTACAGTTAAAACAGCAATTCTTCCTCCCATATGTATATAATCACCAAATGATTCATTATCAGATTTTTCAATTCTCTCAAATCTTCTTAAACTTAATTTTTCTCCAATAGTTGCAGTTTTACGAACTATTAAATCATTAATTGTTCCATCTTCATATGATACATTTAATAATTCATCTACTGAATTAACATTATTTTCAATTATAGCATCTAATATAGAATCTACTAATGAAGTAAATTCAGAATTCTTTGCAACAAAATCAGTTTCTGAATTAACTTCTACTATTGCAGCTACATTTCCATCAATTTTAATTGCAGCTAAACCTTCTGCAGCAATTCTATCTGCTTTTTTTGCAGCAGTCTTTACACCTTTTTCTCTTAACCAATCAATTGCAGCATCTATATTTCCATCAGTTGCTTCTAATGCCTTTTTACAATCTAACATTCCAGCATTAGTTTTTTCTCTTAAATCTTTAATTAAACTTGCACTTACCATAATATTTTCCTCCCACTATCTTATATAACAAAGGATGATTGTAAAAAATCATCCTTTGTAGTATTTTTTTTATTTTAAAGCTTCTAATAATTCAGCTTTTTTCATTGTTGAATATCCTTTAACATCTCTAGATTTTGCTATCTCACGTAATTCTGAAACTGTTTTTGAAGATAAATCTTCTTTTACTTCGGCTTTTTTAGTTTCAGTATTTTCAACAGCATCTTTTTCTGCTTTTGGATTTTCTTTTACTTCTTTTTCTACTTTATTAAATGATTTCTTAAAATTATTTTTTTTATCAAATGGTTTTTTATCAAAACTTTTTCTTTCAAATGGTCTTCTATCTTCTTTCTTTTTAACTGATTCAACTGCACGTTTCATTATATCACTACCATTTTCATCAGCTTTACCATTGCTATAATCTGTAATATGTCCACCATTTGCTTCGATTATTGCATTATTCATAACACCAATTATTAATTTTACAGCACGAATAGCATCATCGTTAGCAGGTATAACATAATCTACCATATCAGGATCACAATTTGTATCAACTATACCAAATACAGGTATATTTAATTTTCTTGCTTCTCTTATAGCTATTTCTTCTTTACTTGGATCTACTATAAACATTGCTTGTGGTAATTTTTCCATATTACGAATACCACATAATATTTTATTTAGTTTATCATATTCTTTCTTTAATCCAACTACTTCTTTCTTTGGTAATAAATCAAAAGTACCATTTTCTTCCATCTTTTCGATTTCTTCTAATCTCTTAACTCTTTTTCTAATTGTTTTAAAATTAGTTAAAGTTCCACCTAACCATCTTTCAGTAACATAATAAGATTCGCTTTTAATTGCTTCTTCTCTTGTTGCATCAGCAGCTTGTTTTCTTGTACCTACAAAAATAACCTTTCCACCATTTTTTGCTATTTCATATAATGCAGCATATGCTTCATCTATTTTTTTAGCAGTTTTTTGTAAATCAATAATATAAATATCATCTCTTGAAGTAAAAATATATTCTTTCATTTTTGGATTCCATCTCTTTGTTTGATGACCGAAATGAACTCCAGCTTCCAATAATAAATTCATTGACACTACAGCCATTTTATTTCCTCCTTTTCGTTATTCTTCCATTTGTATCAACTCTAAACATCACCTTTTGGCACTAGACATTTAAATCAACAAATGTGTTTTCTTAAAAAAGCCATAACTATTATAACATATTTTTTATAAATTTAAAGTGTTTTTTTAATATTTAATTATTTTAATGTCGTATATATAGTTATTAAATCTTTCATAGTACCTGTATATCCATCATTAACCTGTTTTATATATATATTTTCAATGATTTTAGGATATCCACCCAATTCATGCGCTATTACTTCAGCTTCTAACCAATTAGCAAACGTAGTTGGTTTATTTTCAACAGGTAAATTAGTGTATTCTTTTTTTGCAAAAAAGAATCCTCTTTTTAATTTAAAACAGTAATCAATAGTTTTATCAAATTCCATTACAAAATCAATTTTTTTACCATCATATCCTTCTTTAAGATATGTATCATAAAATTTATCAAGTTGTTTATCTGTAATTCCTAGTCGTGCGATTACATTTTCAGTATATAATAAATCTTCTAAATATTTTCTAAATGATATATTTTCATGTTTTGAATCAAATATGTTTTTTTCTAATAGATAATTTAAATTTAGTTTTTTACATAAATCTAATTCTACAATTTTATCATTTAAATAAAGTAAAAAATTATTACCAGCATTAATATCATCAATAAATTTTTCAAATTCATCATCAAGATTTAATTCGTCATAATTATTTTTATAATTTGTAGTATATATTCGTATTAAATCTGAAATCCAATTTTTAAAATCAATCTTTGATTGTTGAAATTCACAATCAGTCTCAAACATATTAACTAAACGTTCATATCTTATCAATAATAGAGGTATTATATCTGTATATAATGAAACAATATCTTCAATAAAACCTTCAAATGTAATTTTAAATATACTTCTTCGTCTAAGCCAATCATCAAAATTTTCATTTGTTCCTGTTACTTTATTACGTTTAAAGAATATTTGATTTGCCTCATTATAACTTAAACCTAAATTAATACATATTTTCTCATTATCAGAAATATCTCTACTATTAGTTATGTATGAAACTAAAAAATTTGATGCTCGATTTAATAATAATAATCTAGATACTAATTGTTCTTTATCAATATTTGAAATTCCAATAATCTCATAAACTTTTTTTCTATATGAATTATTTATATCTTCGATATTATACTCTCCGTTTAAACCAAGAAGTTTCTCGTATGTATATTTTAAACTATCCTGTACTTCTTGCATAATCCACCTCTTTCAACCACAATTTATTCTATATAAATATTATATCATTATACTCATTATATGTAAATTAATTTATCAATAAAAAAGCAAGATTACTCTTGCTTTTTTATTAATTGTTTAGGGCAAATATCATTGATTATAGTATTATATTCTTCTACTGTTAAATTCATATTATAAAATATTGCATCATATACATCAAAACCACTATTTAATAATCGATTAACCTTTAATGCTGAAACATATACTCCATCAAAAGAATATGTCCAATAATTAATACGTTTATTATTTAATTGCTTATCTGATAATATTAGTTCTTCTTTTTTCATATAATCTACAATATTAAAAATATATTCATCTATTTTTTCATCAATGAAATTAAATTTTTTTGTATTCAAAATTTGAATTAACTGTTCTAAATCATTTATTTCATAATTCATCTTATGTAATATTTCTAATCTTGAAATATTTATACAATTTAGTAAATCTAATTTTTCTGACAAAAAATTAATATATCCAAATTCAATAAATTTATCTATCTTTTCTTCTAAATTAAGTTCTAATAAAAATGAATAATCTGATGCATATTTAAGTTTTTTTATTAAAGCATATTCCGTTAAAATATCTATATTTTTAATAACTAAATCAATATTTTCTGATAAGAATAATTTGCAATTTGAACTAAATATTTTAGGATTTATTCCTTTTGCATTAATTGCAGAAATGTTATTTTTTATTATATTTAAATGATTTGAATTAGAATCACATATAAATTTATTATTAAAAACAAACTCATAATTTAAATATCCATCAGATACAAATTTGTCTATTTCTCTTAAAATATCAATATTTGAAACTTCTATAATATAAATAATATCTTTTGTTGTAAGATTATATTTTTGTTTAAGAAAAGATAACATTTCTCTTATATTATCTACACTTTTACTCATTAATTTTTTTATTGTTTCAATACCTATTTCTAATTCATATTCTTTAAATAACATAATATATGCATTTACTGAATTTTTTTTAACATCATTAAATTGAGTAGCCAATTCACTATAATATTTTTTATTATGAGTATAAATGACCCTTAGAAAATCTTTTTTTAAATCATCATCACTTATATAATATATAATATCTCTTATATTATTTATTTCTTTTTTATTAATTGCAGTTTCCAACAAATTTAAAGCAGTTAAATTTTGTTTTTGAATTTTCTTTCTTTTTTTATTATATACTTCGCTTTTATGATTTTCACACCAAATATAAGAATTTATTTTATCTAATTGCGAATATAACCTACCAATTCTATTTTTGATACTTTCTTCATTAATCATACTTGCATCTAAAAAATTTGTAATTTGGTCCATATCAATTTTATTCAAAATTGAAATTGCCTTTTGCATATCTTTTTTACAATTATATAATTCAAATGTTTTTGTCATAAATATAATATTGTTAAATATTTCATTATTTTCACAATACGAATTAAATAAATTTTCAATATTAACAAATTTATTAAGTTCTCTAAAATACTTAAATGAATTTATAAAAGATTCAATATTATATTCATCTATACATTTAATAATTTTTTTATTAGAAAAAATAATTTTGTAAATCATTCCATTTGCAGAGTCATTATCTTTTTCATTAATATACTTTATTAATTCATTAGATATTTTACATAATGAAATTAATTCAAAAAATACTATTAAATTTTCAATATCATCTTCAGATACCAAAAAAAATGGTACAAAGGAATCAATAAATTTATTACACTCATCCATTGTTTTTTTCCCTTTATATTGTACAAAGTACACACATTTTACTGCTTCAATTATATCTATATCATCAAAATTAAAATTTTTCGTATAATTATTTTTTTGTATAAACTTTTTACATCTTTTATATCCTTCTCCAAATTCATAAGGATTATTTAAACCCTTATTAATTTCTCTAACACGTATTCTTAATTCCTCTATATCCATATTATTTCTTCACCCTTTTTAATACTTTTGCATCATTTTTTTCTTCATCTTTCTCATCAACAGATAATATTTGGAATAATTTTTCAATATTTTTTTCGTTTTCTTTCATAAATTCTTCATCTTTTATTAATTCCTTTAATCTTGAATGTATTTCCCAATAAGAAGAAATTTTTACTTTTAAGAAATCTAAGTATCCATTATCTAATGTCGTCTTTTTTATAAATGCGTTAATTAAAGCATATTTTCTACCTGAAAGCCTCTTAAATAATACTCTACATTTATATTTTCTTAATTCGCATATACTTGCAATTAAATTATTATTTACAAAAACTTTTACACCTTTAAAAGTACCATCAATAGCTGAATTAATTAATTCTTTAAAAATAGGATAATACACAGAATCAATTCTTTCTATATCCGAAATAATTCTTATTTTTTCATTATTATTAGGAACAAGTATTATCTCATTTTTTTCATCTATTTTTTTATCTGGTTCTAGATTGTTAGTATTTAATACTTTTTTTAATATTTCAATTTTTCTCTTTTCATGAGCAATAATTTTTTTACATTCAATCAATTCTTCTTTATTCAAATCAACTTCAAAAATTAATTGTTCAAAAGGTTTAATCTCTTTAATTAATTCTACACATAATCTCAAAAGTGTTTCACTATCTATATAAAAAGGTAATATAGACAATAATTCTTCTTCTTCAAAATCGTATTCTAATTGTGATATTTCAGACAAGAAATATTCTATTCTATCCTCAAATTCTTTATCAATATTATTATCTATTTCAGTATCTTTCATTATTTTTTCATAATTAATTTTAGAAATAATATCATTATTTACTTCTCTTAAATCCATCATTTTTCTTGTACTGCTTATTTCACTTCTGATTTTTTCTGCTATTTTTTCATTTTCCGACATATCAGATAATATTTCAATTACATCTTTATTAAAATCAATATCTTTAAACATTATATCCCTCTCTTTATATAAAATATTATTATAGCAATAAAATATTTCTTGTCAAATTAAAACTGAATATAAATTATATATTCAGTTAATGATTTATTCAGCAATTTTTTTAGTATCTATAATCTTATCAAGGTGCTTTAAAAATTCTTCTTGTGAAAGAGTTATAGTTTTTGTTTGACCAAATAATCTATAACTTATTTCATTATTATCTCTTTCTTTATCACCAATTATAAGAGTATATGATATCTTTCTAGTTTGACTTTCTCTCATTCTATATGATAATTTCTCATCTCTATCATCTAATTCAACTCTTATATTATTTTTAAGTAAAATATCTTTTATTTTTTTAGAATATTCCAAATGATATTCATTATTAACAGGTATAATGTTTACTTGTACAGGTGCTAACCAAACAGGTAAATTACCTTTAGTCTCTTCTAGTATATATGCCATAAATCTATCTAAAGAACCCAATATAGCACGATGTAATACTACTGGAGTCTTTTTTATACCATCAGAATCTACATATTTTAAATCAAATTTACTTGGTAAACAAAAATCTAATTGGCATGTAGATAATGTATATTCATTTCCAACAGCAGGTTTAACATTTACATCTAATTTTGGTCCGTAGAATGCTGCTTCCCCTATTTCTTCTACATAATCTATACCTAAAGATTTCATAACATCTCTGAGTTCATCTTCAGCTTTATTCCACATATCATCATCTGGATAATATTTTTCTTTATCTTCTGGATCACGTAATGATAAAACACATCTATAATTAGTAATACCAAAATCTTTATATACATCAAATATTAAATCAACAACATTTTTAAATTCTGATTTTATTTGTTCAGGTGTAACAAATAAATGAGCATCATTTTGACAGAAATGTCTTCCTCTTTCAATTCCTTTTACTGCACCACTAGCTTCAAATCTAAAATCATGAGCTATTTCCCCTATTCTAATAGGAAGATCTTTATATGAATGTAATTTATTTGAATATATCATCATATGATGAGGACAGTTCATAGGTCTTAGTACAAATGATTCACCATCTAATTCCATTGCAGGAAACATATTTTCTTTATAGTGATCCCAATGTCCACTAGTTTTATATAATTCAACATTTCCAACGCATGGTGTCATAACATGTAAATAACCAAGTTTTCTTTCTTTTTCTTTAATATAATTTTCTAATTCTTGCCAAATAATATATCCATTTGGTAAAAACATAGGCAATCCTCGTCCTACTAAATCATCAGACATAAATAATTCTAAATCTTTACCTATTTTTCTATGATCTCTTTGTTTTGCTTCTTCAAGTTCATTTAAGTATTCCTCTAAATCTTCTTTATTTTCAAAACATACACCATAGATTCTTTGAAGCATTTTATTTTTAGAATCACCTTTCCAATAAGCACCACTTGTTTTTAGAAGTTTAAAATTTTTCAATACTTTAACAGTATCAACATGTGGCCCCCTACATAAATCAGTAAAATCCCCTTGACTATAACAAGTTATAACTGTTTCATTTTCATCCATTCTAGATATTAAATCAATTTTATATGGATCATCTTTAAACATTTCTAAAGCTTCATCTTTTGATAATTCTCTTCTAACTATTCTTTTTCCATCTTTAGATATTTTTTTCATTTCTTTTTCTATTTTTTCTAAATCACTATCTTTAATTACTTCATCGCCAAGATCAATATCATAGTAAAATCCTTCTTCAATTACTGGGCCTACCCAAAACATTGCTTGTGGATATAAGTGTTTAACTGCTTGAGCTAAAAGATGAGCACAACTATGATTCATAACACTTAATTTTTCGTTTTCTTTTATATTTATCATTAATATACACCTCTATTAATCGTTATTATTTTTATTTCTTTTATTTTCCCTTTTTAATGCTTTTTGCTTACTTTTTATACTTCTTTGTCTACTATCTTTTCTATATAGTAATTCTTGTCTAACTTTTTCATAACAACCTTTTTGATGTGTTGAATTATATATTTTTAATAATTCTTCAAGTTCATAAATAGACATTGATGTTAAATCGTATTCCTGTAAACGAGGACTATTACTTCTTTCTTTTTTAGTCCAACTCGTTAAATCTTGATTCCATTCATCTTTATCCATAACATCATCTATTCCATAAGATTCTAAAGTCTTAACACCTTTATTAAAATAAGGTACACAATTTTTTAATGAATCTTGAACTAAAACTACTTTTCCAGTATAAACCATACTTGGATCATCTAAGATAGCATCAAAACTACTTCTTTCCAAATTAGGAAATAATTTCATTAAATCATGATGTGTTAAATTTGCTTGCATTAATTCTTCATTTTTTAAACCTAAAAACTTAGCTAAAAAACTCGAAATTGAAACTGCTTGAGATTCTAATATTTTTAATTTTTTTCTATCATATTTTTTCTTTGAATTCTTCATAATAACTCTTATTTAATCAAATACTATTGATTAATCCTTTCTACATTTAAACAAAAAAACTCCATATACATACTGTATAAGGAGCGAATATACGCGGTACCATCCTTGTTTTTACTTAATTAAGATAACGGTTAAACCGGATTATTCTTTCGAATTCAACTAAAAGGGAGTAATTTATATATTATTTTATTAGTTCTCACCACCACTAACTCTCTTTAAAAATAAATATATAAATCTTATCCTTTATCATCGCTTTATAAAACAATTTTAACATATTAATAATTATTTGTTAAGTTTTTTTTATTATTTTCTTAAATTTTTACTAATCATTTCAATAGATTCTGTTAATTGAGTAATACGAGCAACAATTCTTGCTGCTTTAACACCCTCAACTCCAGATTTTGAACTAGCCAAATGTTCCTCTAATTGTTCAATTGTTAAATTTGATGTAAAGAAAGTAGGTAATTGTTCTTCCATTCTATATTGAAGTAATGGACACAATATTTCATCTCTATTCCATGCAGTTACATTTTCAGCACCAATATCATCAATTAAAAGTAATGGTGCTTTCTTTACTTTTTCATATTTCTCTTTAAAATCATCATAAAATGCTTCTCTTATAAAATCAGGCCAAAATATTACACAGCTCTCATATCCATCACGTGCTAAATCATTAAAAAGTGCTGAAACCATATATGATTTTCCACATCCAAAATTACCATGTAAGAATAAACCTTTTATATGATTATCATTTTTATATTCTTTATAAAATTTATTTACCCATACAATTGTTTCAAATCTATTCTTATCATTCTTATGTATTTTAGATAATGTAGCTTCTTTTAATGATGCAGGAGTATTAAAGTATGTAACTTTTTTTAAATACTTTGTATTATTTTTATATTTATCATAATACTTACAACTTTTATATTGAAATTGTAAATTACCTTCAACATTTGCAGGCATATATACATGACCTTTTAATCTATTTTTACATGTAGCTAAAGAAGAACATTCCATACAATTTTTATACTCTGAAACTGAATCTTCAATCATAGATGTATAATTACATAATTCATCATCGGACATTTTTAATTTAGATATTATCTTTTTAAAAACAACATCTTCCTTTGCCTTATTATATTCTTTCTTAAGATCGATTTTTTTAAAATTATTTATTTTGATATCTAATGGTTCCATCAATTATTACCCTCCAATAAAGCTTCCAATGCATCAATTTCTTCTTGAGTAGCACTATTTTCTTCAATATCTTTCTTAAACCATTTAGGTTCTTGTTCATTTTTCTTTACCTTTAATGTATTACTTGGTGTAGATGATTTCCATTTTTGATTTTTCTTATATTCTTGTTCAGCAATATTCATAGCATCTTCTACTGTTTCAATATTACTTTTTTTCCACTGACTAGCAATAGCGTCAACAAATTTTTTAGTAAGTTTATTATCATTTATCTTTAATACATAATCTAAAAGTACATTTACAACACCAGGTTGTAAATTTAAATCTAATACTAAATATGAAATTATTTTTATATCTGAATCAGATGGTCTACCTGATTTATACTTACTAGATATAAAATCGTATGGACTAGTACTTTCAAAAATTTTAATAATTTTCATTCTATTAGATAATCCATCTTTAGATGTTCTTAAATATTCAGGTTGTTTTCTATATATTAAACTAGGAATTTTACCCATATTTTCAAACTGATAAAAATGATTAGCAGTTTCTTTTAATTTTGATTTATCAATTGTATGTTTTTCCGTAAGAGAATTTCTAATTAACTCTACCATCATCTCATCATCATAATTATATATAAATGATATTTTTATTAAGTATTCTTTAATATCTTTTGTAACACTTTTATGATTTAATATTTCATCTGGTATTAAACTTAATATAGTATTAATATCTATTTTAGAAACAATATTTAGATATCTACTATTCTTATTCTTTAAATTATATAATTCCATATTACGCATAGTTGATGTAGTCCAAACAAATGAATCACTAAATTTACTTGTAATATCTTGATAATTACGTAGATTCACATATGGAACTTTAAAAAATTCTAATGTTCTTTCAAATTCATTAGAACCTATTGCATTATAAAGTGCTGTATTAAGTATAGGATTATTTAAAAATTCTTTAGCGCTCATAGGAGAATATAATTCATATACAAAATTATTTACTTTTTCCCTTTTAACATATGTCTTTATTAATCCAATTGCTTCTAGTTTTTCTCTAGCATCTTTAAATTCATTACAACTTATTAACATATTATTTAAAAGAGTATTATGAGTATACTCAAGTGATATAAATTCTAATCTATCTAAAAAAGACCACAGAGTATTATAAAGTGCTACTGCTACAGCACCTATTAAAGGTTGATATAGATTTATAAGTAGTGTTCTATTATCATTTAAAATTGTTTTATTAACTACTACAAAAGTATCTGATGGTAATAAACTATTCATAGAACACCTCCCTATCAATAAGTTTACCACAATTAAATATAAAAAAAAAGTAAGAATTACTATTATATAAAACTTACTTATATATTTTTATTTTATACTAAATTAAAGCACAAATTACCATAAATGCTACACCTAAACAAAAAGTAAATCTTGTTATGAATAATTCTCCACCACGTTCTTTTCTGTTAGCAAATAAATCACTATTTCCACTACCAGTAAAACTTCCATCATTACCTTCTGCTCCACCTTGCAACAGTACAATGGCAATTAATACTATTGATATAATTATTAATGCAATTTTCATATTAACTACCTCCTCGACTAAATAATAATTTATCACATTTGCATAACAAAATCAAGTTATATTATTCTTTAATACAATTATACTTGTATTTTCAAAACATAAATTATCAATTATATCATTCATTTCATCAATATTTAAAGAATCTACTATATCAAAATCATTTAAAATTACATTACCATATGTTATTATATCACTATTTATTTTACTGTTAATAGCATATATATTATCACTAGTATATATAAAAGAACTTTTAATTGATTTTTTCTTTCTATTAAGTTCATCTGCAGTAATTCTTTTTTTACCAATAATACTCATTACTTTTTCTATTACCTCTTGATATTTATCTGATTCAAAATCAATAGTATATAAAAGATGTTTATCTGTATATACCTTTTCAAAATATAAACCTGAAGAAGTTAAATTCTTTTCTCTTAATTCTTCATCCAATACTGATGTTGAATCTAATAGAATAGCAAAATAAATATCTAAATATATTTTTAACATATTAATATCATAATTTAATATATTTATTTTATATGAAATACTTACCTTTGGTAAAATAACATCAAAATTTATTTCTTCATACTTCTTTAATACTTTATCAGGTTCAACATATTTTTTTATTTTAATTTCTTTAAATTTATCAAAAGATTTTTTACTTTGATTATTTTTTATAATTCTAATTACTTCTTTTGGTTCAACATTACCTGTTATTGTAATAAACATATTAGCAGGATGATAGAAACTATTGTAACATCTATATAAATCTTCTTTTGTTATTTTCCTAATAGTATTTATAGTTCCACCTACGGGATATTTAATAGGATGTTCTATAAAAGAATTAGCAAGTGATTTTTCATATATATACCAATAAGGTTTATCATTTAACATCTTTAATTCTTGTTCAATTATACCCTTTTCTTTTTCAACATTTTCATCTGTAAAATATGGATTTTGAACAAAATCTAATAAAAAATTTAAATTTTCTTCAAAATTACTTGGTCCAGAAAACAAATATGTAGTTTTATAATTAGATGTATTAGCATTTGAATCTGCACCATTAGATAAAAATATGCTAAATGGATCTATACCATCTTCTTGTTCAAATACTTTATGTTCTAAAAAATGTGCTACTCCCATAGGTACTTTATAATAACCAGTACTATCTATTGGAATAAATTCATCATGAATACTACCATATTTTGTAGAGAATGTAACATATATATTATTAACATTTTTCTTAGGTACTATATTTATTAAAAGACCATTATCTAATACTTCACTATATAAATCTAAATCAAATTGTTTTAATTTATTTTTATTCATTATTATCATTACCTTCCAATAAATAAATAGTACTTAAATGTATTTTCTTTGAAAATTCTATAATATCATCTCTTGTAACTTTAGCTATTTTCTTTTTTCTTGTATCTATATCATCTGCTTTAAAATATTCCATTCCTCCATAAAGAGAAATTATACTTCTAGGATTATCTTCTAAATCAGATAAACTACTAATATATGTTGTTTTTGCATTATCAATTTTACTATCTTCAAAATTACCTTCACTTATATTATCTATTTCCTTATAAATTAATTCTTTAACTCTATCATAATCTTTAGCGTTAATTCCAGCACGTATTAATCCAATATTAAGTAATGGTTGCATAGAAGATGTTATATAATAACAAAGTGAATTTTCTTCTCTTACAGTTTTAAAAAGATTTGATTCTGTACTACCACCTAAAATATAATTATAAACTGACGATACATATCTTCTTTCAAAATCAGTCATTTTATCAATCTTAAATCCTACAACTAAAGTACTTTGTTCTTTATCAAATTTTTCTGAAACAAATTTAACACTATCATTTGATATTTTAGGTATAAAGAAATGAGTACCTTTTTGTTTTTTATTACTATCAAATTTAAAATACTTTTCAATTAATTTTTTAGAAGTATTTAAATCAATATCACCTATAATAAATATATTAACTTCATCATTATTAATAACATCCAAATAATACTCATACAAATTTTTACAATTTATTTCATTTAAATCTTCTATATAACCGCAATTTCTATATGAAATTATTGAATCATCCATTTCCTCTAACATTCTAATTTGACTATACATTGAAACATTCTCAGAAATAGTATCAATATTATCTTTTACTATTTTTTTTGCGATGTCAAAATTCTTTTTACATATTCCATCTTCTGAAATATTTATATCATATATTAAGTCTGATAAAAATTTAAATGATTCTTCATGCATATTGTTCTCGGTATATTTTGGATTTATATATGTTATTCCAAAACTAATTATCGTATATTTTCCACTAAAACAACTACCACATCTATAAGTTAAATCATATAATTCTTCAGTTTTAATTTCTAGCATTCTTCTTGATGGAATACTATGAGTACCTTCTAATATAGAGTTACATAAAACATTACGTAAAGTGATTTCATTCTTATTTAATTTACGTTTAAAATCAACAACTACATTAATTGTTTTAAATCGATCAGTTTGTATAACATGTAAATTGTAGTTTTTATTTTCTAATTTAGTATAATCCATATAATCACCTAAATACTATAATTTTAAAGATGCTTCTAATGCTAATTTAATCATAGCATTAAAAGAATTTTGTCTTTCTAAAGAAGAAGTTGCCTCATGTGTTACTAAACTATCAGAAATAGTTACTAAACATGTTGCTTTCTTTCCTGTAACATTGGCATTATGAAATAATGCAAATGATTCCATTTCACAAGCTAAACAACCATATTTTTCGTATTTAACTTCAAAATCATTATCATCTTTATAAAAAACATCAGTACTATGTATTGTTCCAGTTGTAATTTCTTGATCCATTTCTTTAGCTGTATCAATTATAATTTTATTAAGTTCTGGATCACTAAAAAGAATATCTCTTTCTTCACCATTTTGAGTTTTAGCATAACTAGATTCAGAATATGCACTTTCTGCAAGTACTACATCATATAAATTAAGTTTATCTGTATATGCTCCAGCAGAACCAACTCTAATAATATTCTCAACACCATACATATTGAATAATTCGTATGAATAAATACCAATACTAGGCATTCCCATACCAGATGCCATTACAGTAACTTCTTTTCCTTTATATTTACCAGTAAATGCATATACATTACGCACTTGACTTACTAATTTAACATCTTCTAAATAATTATCTGCTATCATTTTTGCCCTTAATGGATCTCCAGGCATTAATACAGTTTTTGCAATTTCTCCTTCTTTTGCTTCTATATGTGGAGTCATAATTATACCTTCTTTCTTATTTTATTTGGCAATAGATTATCAATTATTTCATTTGACAAACAAGTATACATATCAATTATATTATTTACATAATTATCACTTTTTAAACTTAGTAATCGTAAGATTGCTTTATTTTTCTTTTCAATTATTTCATCATCATCAGTTACAATATATATTAATGATTTAAGATCTACTTCAATATTATACTTATTTCCACTTCTATTTTTTATAATATACTCATCCATTTCTTTTACCTTTTTCATTATTTCTTCTTCTTTTGAATTAGCACATTTATTATATTTTCTAAGAACTATGGTAGACAAAGGAATTTTACTACCATCTTCAAAATAATAAAAATTAAGAATTGGATAATAAGATAAATATTTAGGATTACTTTTAATTATATCATCAAGTAATTCCTCGTTATCATAATTCTTTTTATTAAATATACGTTTAGAATTATTTAACTCTTCAAAATATTTTAGTATATTCTTTTTAATTTCTTCAACTTCATTCGAAAATACTAATGGTATATTTGAAGATAGATAATTATATAATTGTATCTCAGCCATTATATTTGCATCAACTTCTTCAAAAATAAAATCATAATTATCTCTTTGATAATTTTTACCCATTTCATTAACAATAATTCTATCCATAATTAATAAATAATTTTTATATGATATATCATTTTGTTCTATCATTTTTTCTTGTATCAAATGAGATATTTCATGAAAAACAACTCTAAGTATCTCAATATTTCCATTTTTTAAGTCTAATAATAATTCTCTTTGTAAATATATTGTATTTTTATCTAATAAACCTAAAGTATTCTTAAACTTTGATATTTTATCTAATTCATTAGACTGTAATGCAATAATATTATAATCAGAATAACAAAATGGTATATATTTATGCATAAAAGCTTTAATAATTTTTTCAATATCATCATCAGAATAACAACTACAATTACCTTTTAAAATATCTAAAATCATATAATTAGAAATAGAAAGATCTATATTCTTATAAGTTAATTTTAAATATGTTCTTAATACTCTTCCTAAACCATTCATATTATATTTCACCCTGAATACCTACTACCAACATAAATATATCATTTTTTTTATATAAAGTAAATAAAGACCTTGTAATGTATATCATACAAGGTCTTTAATTTCTTCAGAATCTCTATAGTGTTTTACATTTATCGCTATTCCAACAACTAATATATAAGATAGAACATATACCCAAATCATCATAATTATTATATTAGACAAACTTCCATAAAATATATCATAATTTGCGAAATGTGAAATATAGTATGAAAAGATTGCTGTTGAAATAGTCCATCCAAATGTAGTAAACAATGCACCTTTTGTAGTATTTTTACTAAGTATGTGCCAATCAGGTGCTATAGTATATATTAATTTAACAGATACATATACTAGTATCATTGCAATAGGCCATTTAATTATTGCAAGAATCGAAAACATTGTTTTAGTAAATCCCGTCAGATTAAAAAATTCAAGTATCGCACTAGCAATTAAATTACCATAAGCTAAAACAACTATAAAAAATACGAATAGAAGAACTAATATTATTATTAAAAGCATTGCTTTTACTCTTCTCTTAACAAAATCATCAGGTGGAAAACCATATAAGGCATTAGATGCTAATGTTATTGCATGAGCACCATTACTAGCCATTATAAATGCTGTAATCATCGATATTCCAACAGTACTATCGAAACTCTTACCACTAATTACATCAACAATTACTTTAGCTACTTCTGTTGGTAAAGCATCATCTACTAATCCCACTAATGATGAAATTGATATATCGAAAAATGAACTTATATATCCTATTAACATTAAAAGTGGAAAAATTGAAAGTATCAAAAAAAATGCTATTTGTCCCGGCAATATTCTTACCGTAGGATCAAAAACAATTTCTTTTAATTTTTTTGTTTTTACATGTATATTTTTCATCTTATTTCTCATTATTCTTTTATATTGATCAAATCTTTTGATATTTCTTCCAAAGCTTTACCTATTTCCTTAGAAGAAACATATTCACTTTCCTTCATTTGATAATATTCTGTTTCTTGCATTTCTTTTGCTCTTTTTGAAACTAGATTTACTAATAAATATTTAGATCCTATTTTTGTAAGCAATTTATCAATTGATGGGTAAATCATATTATCACTCTCCTCAATATGATAATATCTTAATTTCATTTTATAAGCAATAGATATGCTAAAAATTTACAAAACTTGACATTACTTTAGAATGTCATAAATTAAAGGAATTGCCTCTGACTTTTCATCTTCTATGTAAAAACAGTTCAAAATATCTTCTAATTTAACATCTTTTTCGTTCAAGTATACTTTTACCAATTCATCATTTTTTTCAACATAATCTCCAACTTTTTTTGATAACACAAGTCCTACAGTAGGATCAATAGTATCATCTTTTGTTAATCTACCAGCTCCAATTATTCTAGCAATTTCTCCTAACCCTAAAGCATCAATTTTATTTATATAACCTGATTTAGATGCACGTACAGAAAAGATTCTATTTGAAATTTTCATTTCTTTTAAATCTCCATGCTGACATGAAACTAATTCTTCAAATTTATTATATGCATCACCATTATTTAATTTTTTTAAACATAAATCTCTTGCTTCATCCAAATCAGCATTATTTACTTTATTTAAAATCAAACTTGCTATCTTAATAACTAATTCGGTTAAATCTAATGGTCCATATCCTTTTAAAGTTTCTATTGATTCCTTAACCTCTAAAGAATTTCCAATAGCATAGCCTAATGGTTCACTCATATTTGTTAAAATACAAATTACAATTTTATTAAATTTCTTACCAATACTTATCATTGTTTCTGCTAATTTTTTAGCATCTTCTAAACTTTTCATTAAGGCACCATTACCTACTTTTACATCAATAAATATCAAATCAGCACCACTTGCAAGTTTTTTAGACATTATTGAAGATGCTATTAAAGGAATTGAATCTACTGTACCAGTTACATCCCTTAAAGCATATAACTTTTTATCAGCAGGTACAATATTTCCACTTTGGCTTATAATTGATATTCCAATATTATTTACTTGATTAATAAATTCATCTCTTGTAAGTTCTACTTTATATCCAGGAATGGATTCTAATTTATCAATAGTTCCTCCAGTATGTCCTAATCCTCTACCACTCATTTTAGCAATTTTAATTCCTAAAGAAGCAAGTAATGGAGCTAAAACTAATGTAACTTTATCCCCTACTCCACCAGTAGAATGTTTATCAACAATAGTACCATCTATCTTAGATAAATCTATTTTTTCTCCACTGTTTAACATTTCTTCTGTTAAATTTGTTGTTTCTTCTAAAGTCATTCCATTTAGTACAATTGCCATTAATAATGAACTAATTTGATAATCTTCAATACTTTTATTAAGCATACCATCAATTACAAATTTAATTTCATCATGACTTAATTCTAATTTATTTTTCTTTTTTTCAATTATATCAATAATCGTCATACTATCACCAATATAATTTTATCATAAAACTCTCTTTTTTTGTACTATTTCAAACATAATACTTTTCTCTTTTAATAGCATTAAAACAAGATAATTATTTTATACTTTTAAATTTCACGTTATATTTTTTTCTTTAGAATAATCCTTTGCTGTCTCATAAATTTCTTTTTCATACAATTCTTTAGTAATTTTCGAAATATTTCCACCTCTTCTTGCAACTTTAATATTCTCACTTAAGCCTTTAGGATTTTCTTTTATAGCAATATCTCTTGTTGATACTTCACCTAAATCTGTAAGTATTACTTCTATATCACTCATATTATCCCTTAAAGATTCTTTAGTTAATCCTTTACTATTTTTGTATTCTCTTGAAGTCATTCCTGACCAAGTTTTATATATTTCATCAGTTAACATTGCATACTCAAAGTCTTTTTCTATACCTCCTTCTTTCCATACGTCAGTTAACTTTTTTCTATTAAGTATACCTTTTAATCTTAATTCTATCCAATTATCATTATAGCCTTTATTTCTATAGTAATTTATCGCCCTATCAATTGCAAGAGATGGATCATATACTTCATCTATTCTTTCGCTGCCTAAACTTGCAAGCCAAAGTTTAAATGGTTCTGCTTTTGGTGATGGAATAGACTCAATTAATCTTAGAATTCCTTCAATGTCTAAACAATCTGTTTTGTATAATTTTCCATCTTTTAAAGACTTTAATTTCAGTCCCCGACATTTTGTCGGAAGCTGACTTTTTTCATCATGCAACAATCTTCTTTTTAGAGTTGTCCAGTAATCGCTAGCATCTTTTGGAGCTACCAATACATTTATAACATCAACCACACTGAAATAATACTCTTCTATATCACTATCCCACACACTTCTTATTTCTTTTCCTTCAAATATTCTATTTATTGTCTCTAATTTATTCATAGCATCCAATATACATAAAAAAATTACTCTTCACGTCTCTTACTTGATAAAAATGTAACTTTCTCTGCTACTACTTCTACATATTTCTTTTTAGTATCATCTTCTAATTCTACATCTCTTGTTTGAATTCTACCTTTTATACCAACTAAATCTCCTTTATGACAATATTCTACTGTTGATTCTGCTACTCCTTTCCATAATACACATGAAATAAAATCAGTATCATATTCGCCATTAGTATTTTTAAAAGATCTAGGAACTGCTAAAGTAACATTAGCAATTTTATTACCACTATCTGTTTCCTTTAGTTCTGGTTCATAAACAATTCTTCCAACTAATACAGCTTGATTAAGCATATAATTCCTCCTTTCAGAAATAATACTATCATAGATTTATTTGGTATAAAAAAAACAGATTTTAAATATTTGCATATAAAATCTGTAAATATATATTTTATTTTATATTTTTTTTAAAAATATAAAAATAAATAGTTATAATTATTAAATTTTATTAAATTAAAAATAATTTTTAAGCAAGTTATTTAATTCAACAGCATACTCCATAGGAAGTTCTTCCCTAAATCTATCTATAAATCCCATTATAACAAGTTCTTTAGCTTTTTCTTCATTAATACCTCTACTCATTAAATAAAATAATTTTTCTTTACTTATTTTAGATACTGTTGCTTCATGATTAATATTAGATGAATTATTTTCAACTATATTTTTAGGTATAGTATCACTTTTAGATATTCCATCTAAAATAATAGTATCACACTTTACTATTGCTTCAGAATTATGTGCTTTTTTAACTATATGTACTGTCCCACGATAATCAGCTTCTCCTCCATTAGCAGCAATTGATTTACTTATTGTTTCACTCTTAGTATGAGGTGCTAAATGAATCATTTTTGCTCCAGTATCTTGAACTTGATTTTTTGTTGCAACAGCTATTGAAATACATCTTCCTTTAGCATATGGACCATTTAATATACAAGATGGATATTTCATATTTGCTTTAGAACCAATATTACCATCAATCCATTCCATTAAACCATCTTCTTCAACAATAGCTCTTTTTGTAACTAAATTGTATAAATTATTTGACCAATTTTGAATAGTAGTATATCTACATTTAGCGCCCTTTTTAACATATATTTCAACAACAGCAGCATGTAATGCTTCTGAAGAATATGTAGGTGCTGTACATCCTTCCATATAATGAAGTTCACTACCTTCATCTACAACAATAATTGTTCTTTCAAATTGTCCCATTTTTTCACTATTTAATCGGAAATAACTTTGTAAAGGTCTATCTAATTTTGTATTTGGAGGAATATAAATAAAAGTGCCTCCACTCCATACAGCACCATTTAGTGCAGTATACTTATTTTCATCATATTTAACTAGTTTATTAAAATATTCCTTAAAAATATCTGGATATTTCTTTAAAGCTGTATCTGTATCACAAAATATAATATTCTTTTCTTCTAATTTTTTTATCATATTATGATATACAACTTCACTCTCATATTGAGCACCAATTCCAGCTAAATATTTTTTTTCTGCCTCAGGAATTCCTAATTTATCAAAAGTATTCTTAATATCTTCAGGCACCTTATCCCAATTATCTTCTACTTTATCCGTTATTCTTTTAAAATATGTAATTTCATCAAAGTCAATTGGTAATTCAGGTCCAAAAGATGGTTGAGGTAATTCACAAAAAGTTTTATATGAATTCAATCTAAAATCTTTCATCCATTCTGGCTCATGCTTTAATTCAGATATCTTTGATATATTTTGCTCATTTATACCTTTAATAATCATTTTAATACCTCCACTAAAATTAATAGAAGAAAAAAAGAATATAAAAAATTATATTTTTTTATCTCTAGTTAATCTCTTAATTATATTTATATCAATTATTTTATTTTTAGATGATAAAATAGAATCCAATTCATTAACATCTTTTATACATAAATCTAAGATTGTTTCAAAATCATCTTCACTTTCATTTATCTTTTTAATACTTTCATATATTTCCATAAAAGGAATTTTCTTATAAACATATTTAACATTTGGTTTTATTTTACTTAAATCTTCATCAATAATTAAATCATTTACTACATTTAATAAATAATACTTTTTACTATTTTGTAAATCGTATGCTCTGTTATCTTCAAACATTTTAATTAATCTATATTCCTCGGTAAAGGGTTCCAAATTATTTATATCAAATAATAAAGAATAATAGTCAAAACTTACTATTTTTGCTAAATAAATATCATTCATGTGAATCAATTTTCTCTAGTGCCTTTTCAATACCCCACCAAGGTAATAAAACACATTTTTTACGATTAGGTTGCTTATAAACATCATCATATACAATAGCCTGTTCTAATATTTTAGGATCATACTCTTTCTCATCAATCATATTATTATAATTAATTAAAATATTTTTTACTTCTTGAATATTTTTTCCAATTAATGTTTCAACCATAATAGATGCTGAAGAAGTACACATGGCACATGCTTCTCCATCAAATCTAACATCTTCTACAATTCCATCTTTATTTATCTTTACTTGTACATCTACTTCATCAATACATGATTCATTATTCATATTCTCAGTAATATAACTCACATCATCAGTTAATTCCTTATTTCTAGGATTTTGATAATGATCAAGAATAATACTTCTTTTTAATTCACGATCCATACATATCACCAATTGAATTATACTCCAATAGGCAAAAAAAAACAATAAAAATACTTATTTGTATTTTCTATTGTTCTTTATTTTCTTAATATAACCATTAAATGCATCCATTTTTATCCATTTATTATCTATAAGTTTCTTACTAGAATTTTCTAATACAATACATGGTATTCTTAATTCTCTCAATACTGTCTTAGTAGAATTTGAAATACTATAATCAGATATTACTATTCCTCTAATTCTAGGTAATTGGAATAATAAATTATTATTTATTGTTTTAGTTACTAAAATATCTGTACTTTTTAATGATTCTAAATCCTTTAAACTTTTAATCATACGTACTCTACCAGTAACAATATCTGTCGTAAGTCCCATACCTTTATAATCATATTTGCCAAAATCACATTGTTGATATCCTATTATATCTATTGAAGAATAATTTCTATAAGAATTATACTTTAACTTATTTTTTACCATTTCTTTATTTAGTAAAGTTCCATCTATTTCTCCATCAATATAACTATAAATAGACTCTATATTTAAAAACCATATATCACTTTCATTATCTAATATCTTTCTTTTAATATATAATTTAGATAACATTTTTGAATATCTCTTAACTATAAAATCAAATTTAAGAACATAATCTTTTAGATCTAATAAATCAATTATTAAATTTTGTAATCTTTCAATCTTAGAATAATACTTATTAAAACTACTAGTAACCATTGCATCAGATATTTTTTCAAGTGTCATTTTTCTATCTAACTCATTATCATCTAATACATGAAAATTTGCTAATTGTTTTTTAATATCTCTAATTACATCTTCTACATCTTCTACATAAAAAGACTCTGATAAATCAAATTTAAAAAATGATAAATATCCATAATTATCTATAAAATGTTTAAAATCTTTATGACAATGTTCTTCTACATTTTCATTATAATCTTTCAAAATTTTAAGTGTTGAACTAGAAAACCAATACCTATATGTTTCCTCATCATTCTTAATTTTATTAATTAATTCATTATATATTTTTGATATTTTATATCTAGATGTTTTTTCTTTAATAACAATTAAATCATCAAATTCACCAATTGTTATATATTGTTTTAACTTTTTATATAATCTATTTTTTTCAATTAAAACTAATAACTTTAAATCTAAGTATTTTTCATATAAATTATTATAATCTTCCATTACTAAATTAGACCATTTTTCTTCAATATCATTAGCATTTACTTTACTCATTTCATTACAAAAATATGTATATTTTTCATGATATTCTTCCTTTAATGCTTCTAATGTAGATAGATAATTAGATATTTTATTGTCTATATATTTTCTGTATTTAAATCTTTTTATCTTTTTAAATACAGAATTATTTTTTTCAATGTTAAAGTTCATATTAAAAATATGCATTAAATATTCACTATCATAATCAAATAATTTATCAATTAAATCACTTATACAAATAGTATTATAATAACATCCATTAAAAATTTGTAATACATTACTCTTTGTATTATCAATACCTAAATCATTATAATAATTATTCATAACTTTATTATAATTATCTGATACAAGACTATACATAAAATCTTTACTAGACATATTTTTCTTTTTCCATATATCATCTTTATTTTCATAAATCATACCATATATTTCTCTAGCTTGAATTACATATATATAATTTTTAGAATAAGCAAGTTCTATTTCTACAGGATATCCTAGATTTGATTGTATATTTTTTGATAGTTCTATTGTTTCATATATTTTATCTTTATCTAATATATTATAAGATACATCATTTATTATTTTTTCTTCATTCTTATCATAATAAAACACTTCACATTCTTTTTCATTTCTTATCATGATAGTTAATTCATTACTATTTAATGTAACTGGATTAACAACTGTTACATATCCTAAAATATCTGTTTTTATCTCTCTTTGAACAATAATTGCAGTAGCAATATTTGAATAATCAATATTATTTTTTAACATATAATATAAACTATTGTAAGAAAATAATGAAATATAACAATCTATAATATTTTCAAAAATATTATCTTTAGTAATTCCCATTCTTTTTGGAAATAATCCTGCATATGAATATGACTCATCGACACCATCAACACTACATCTTAAAATATATAACTCATCATCATGTAATAATTTTAATAATTCATTTTTAACTTCATCATCTATTGTAACATTTTCAAATAACATTTTTATTTGTTTTGAAATAATGCTTATATTATCAAAATTAATTCTATTTAATAAAGAATTTATCTTATCTTTTATATTTTTTATTGCATTAAAATATTCTTTTGTATCCAAAGCAATACTAGTTGGTACTTTAAATCCATTTCTATGTAAATCTACTAAAGATTTAGCTTTAGAACCTATATTACCATGACATACAAAACCATTTAGTTCTACAATCATAAAATCACCAAATAAACTTCTATATAAGTACAAAGGAAAATTGTACCCTAAAAATATTATAACATAATTTATAATTTTTTTTATAAAAAAATAAAAAAGAAGCTATTTTGCTTCGACAATTAATTTAATAGCAGTTCTTTCCTCACTATCAATTACAATATCTGTAAACGCAGGTATACAAACTAAATTTTTACCGGTTGGAGCAACAAATCCTCGTGCTATAGCAATTGCTTTAATTGCTTGATTAAGTGCTCCAGCACCTATAGCCTGTATTTCTACAGTCCCCTTCTCTCTAAACACATTAGCAAGAGCTCCAGCTACTGAATTAGGATTTGATTTAGTACCTACTTTAAGCATTTCCATAACTTCATTCCTTTCTATAATAAATTATATGATTATAAAATATAATTATTCTATTAATAAAAAAGAAAAAAAAGTATAAAATATTAAATAATTATGATAATATATATATCATGGGAGGAATATTATGATATTTGATGAAGAGCTTAAAGATGAAAAACAACTTTCTCTTGTGTTTAAAGATGAAGAAAATAATATAGATAATAATAACAATAGTATAGAATCAAAGCAATTGACTATGTTAAAATTAATCTTTAATTTATTAAAAAAAGAATTAGAAAGAGATAATAGTCAGGAAGTAGTAAAGGTAAAATTATTAGATGGACTTAGTCATACAGACGAAGGATATTATTTATTGTTAGATTTAATTGAAAAAACTAATTTTGAAAAAGTAGCAGAAAAATATTATTTATACTTTTACGAAGGAGAATATGATCATCATGAAACATTTTATTATGAAATAGTTTGGGATTATGATACTTACAAAAAAATGAATGATTCTAATAAAAATAATAAATCAAAAAAACAAGAATATATAAAAACATATAAAAATAGAAAAAAAGAATATTTTAATGGTAAAAAATACTAAAATATTCTTTTTTATTATTTCAAATAAATTACTTGTGTATCTTGTATACGAAATATTGCTCACTGTTATATACAAAACAAGATAAGACTTAATTCAATATGATTTTAATAAAATAAAAAAAATACAACGACATTATAAAATATATATTAATTAGTTTCAATTAACAATTTATCATTAACTTTGTTTTCAATATATTCAAGATTTTTAAGAGATTTATTCTTTCTTAATAATTCTATTTGTTTCTTTGCCATGTCATTTAATCTTACTAATCTTTCAGATTGTGGTATTCCCATTTCAATTAATTCAGCATTTATGTTCTCTAAATTACTTAATATTACTAAATGAATTAAGTCTGTATAATCTCGTATGTTTCCTTCTTCTACTAGACTCGGATTACTTTCTCTCCATTCTTTAGCTGTCATTCCAAATAAAGCAACATTTAAAACATCCGCTTCTTCGGCATATACAAATTTCTTTTGTTTTTCAGTTAATGTTGGAACAATTATACTTTTAATTGCATCAGTATGAACTACATAACTTACTTTTGATAAAACTCTATTAGCATGCCAATCAATCTTATTTTGGTATGCTTCATTTTTCTTTAATCTTTGAAATTCTTGTATTACATATAATTTAAACTCTGGAGAAAGCCAGCTTGCAAACTCTAATGCAATATCACTTCTAGCATAAGTACCACCATTGTTACCGGATTTAGAAATCATCCCAATTGCATTTGTCTCTTTAATCCATTTTTGAGGAGATATTTTAAACTTGTTACTACCAGATTCATTTTTAAACGTGTCGAATTCGACACCTTTGAAATTTTCATTATGAATACTTTCCCATAAACCTAAATAAGAAATAACATCTTTGTTTCTCATCCAGTTTTGAATAGGATACCTTGGATCATCTTCATCGACATATCTTGCTAAATCAGTTAAAGAAATAAATTCATTATCGTTGATTCTTAATACATTAATAATTTGATCTTTAACAATTATTTGTGCTTTAATATTATCATTGTTCATAGTTATCAACCTCATTTATTTTTTTTATTCCTATTGTATACCCAAATGGTTTTAATAATTTAATTAAAGTGGTTATTTGTGGTGTCTTTTTTCTTGTTTCAAGAATTGAAATAAGTTCTCTTACAACTCCAGCTTCATCAGCCATTTGTTGCTGGGTTAAACCTAGTTCATGTCTCAATTTAATAAAATCACAAATAAGATTATATTCCAAATCAATTGTTTCTTTATCTTGTTCCAATAATTCTTTTTTTAACATATATATCACCTATATACAATATAACATTATACAATTATGTAGTCAAGAGTATACATAAAAGAGATAAAAAAATCGAACTATATAGTTCGATTATAATTTCAAATGGAGCAATTGCGTATCTCGTTTGAGAAACATTTTACTACAAATGTAATGAGATAAAACTCAATTACATATTAAATATATCATATTATAGGGAAATAGTAAATAATTTGAAAATGATATTTTGATAAAATTGATAAAATAGTGAGTGGGACATTGATTTTTAAAGTGTTAATTTGATAAGGATTTAATCCCACATCTAATCCCACTAAGAAGTCATTATAATATAAGGAAATTAACAATACATAATCCAACAATAGTGGGACAATTTTGCAAGTACAAAATAAGTTTGATATCACACAGAAGTATTATGCAATAAGGCTTTGTTTAATGTGTTGATATCAATTACTTATGCTCTTGCAAAATTATTCAATATATTCCATAATTTGTGGGATTATATGTCCCATTAGTGGGATTTAAAGAAACTTATTAAATTTATAAAAAAAATAACTTATTTCATGTTATAATTATATATGTAAGGTAATATATGCAGCACTTAATACTAGAAAGGATGTTTTAATATGATTATTAATGATTATAAATTGCTTGATCAACTGTGGATGGAAAATGATGAATTGTCAGAATATGATGAGTTAGATTTAAGTAATCAAAATGTACTAGATAAATTAACAACAATAAAAAAAATAAATATCAGTTTTAATTCAAAAGATAGTTTAGATAGTATTAAAAATACTATTAGTCAATTATGTTTTTTAATTGATAAATGTCCTAATCTTGAATTTGTGAGAATTTTTTCATTAAGTGCGGATTCTAAAAAACTGAATGTAAATAATTTATTAGATATATTAGTTAAACATGGTGTTAATCGAGTTATTATATCAGGTTTTGATTATAACTATCTAACTTTATATAATATGGTATTATCATCAGATAGTGAAACGATTGTCAGCTTAGATAAAATTAATGATCCTGTAAGTGGCTTTACATATATATTTGGTAAAGAGGACTTAAGAAAAAAATTAAGATTTGATTCTCATGGTAATGAAGATTTAAACGCATTATATACAGAATTGTTTTTTGGCAGTATCTCGTTGGAAAAATATGAAAAATATAAAAAATATTTAACTAATTATAATGATTTATATATATCTATTGGTAATGTAAATGATTTGGATTTAAGTAAATTAGAAAGTATCAAACAAGATACCCATATAAAGGGAATTTATATAAAATGTGGATATGATAAGGATAAAAATGCACAATATTATTCTATTGAAGAATATGAAAATATTAGAAGAGTTATTGATAATATAATTCGAATGATTAAACTACCAAAGGCTGATGATCCAAATAGAGAAAAAATGATATTTTCCCAAATATATAAAATATTAGGTAAAAATATCAGATATGATCATTATGCAATAAGCGATGAAGGAAAAAAAGATGAAGGATTATCGCGTGATTGTCGTAATTTAAAAAATGGTCTATTAGGTGTTAATCGTAATAATAAAAAAGAGTTATTAACTGTGTGTGCAGGATATGCCACTATATTACAAAATGTATGTGCATGTTTCGGAATAAAATGTGATTATATATCATCATCTTCAAAAGAAGTAGAAGAACCAGGTGTATTTCATATGGATCCCAGTAAAAGAATTTATGAAAATGGAACAAATGACCCTATGGGGCATGGATATAATGCAGTTTATTTAGATGGTAAGGCTTATTTGTGTGATTTAACATGGGATGCAGACCTTATGAAATTAGATAAATTGGGACGACATTTTTTAAAATCTTATGAGGAGTTTTATAGTAGTCATAAAGATGAAGGATTTTCTAGTGATAATGTAACAGTCGTGACTCAAGATGGAAAAACTATACGTTCTTTAGATCCGTCAGTATTTGTTCATTCATGTTCTTATGAAGAGCAAATACAATTATTTGGTAGTGCTGCAAAAGAAAATATAGATGAAATGATTAGTGAAGGTTATCTTGCAGATTTTGCAATGAAAAATATTGAGTATATAAAGCAAGTAAAAGGCAAAGTTGGAATGTTAGAATATATAAAACTGATTCAACTTATTCATGCATTGGAAGAATATATAAAGTCTCCTAAATTTAAAGAAAGAGCTGGTTGGGCTGGCCAAAGTGTTAACAATGAAATAACTGATGAAAATGGAAATGTTATAGGGAAAAAGAATTTTGTATTCTATCCTGGAGCAAGAGATTTATCACCAAGTGGTGCTGTTGATGAGGTAACGAGTATGGAGGAAAAGCAATGGAAAATGAGATAAAAATTAGAGAAGCTTTTACTGAAACTTTTATTATTTTAAATGAATTGAGTTTATATAATAGACTTCCGAATGAATTTAAAAAAATTATAGAATCTAATTATGATAATAATTACAAATTTTCTTTTAATAAGGATATTCCTTTATTTAATCAAATAAATAATGATACAACTAGAAACTTAATTACTTACATTTATATTAATTATATTAATAAAGATAATAATCAATTTTTTGAAAATGAGATAAATAATATTTTAAATGAAGTAAATAATTAATTATGAGATTTATAGGCTATTGATTTTTTTCAATGGTCTTTTATTTGGTTGTTTTTAATTGTTTCGATAGTCGAGGTAATTATGCCTAATTTAAACTTATTTGATATATTTTCAGGATTATCAATGTCCTTAATAATAGGAATTAGTTTTAATACTTCATCGTTTTTATCGAGATCAAATACTATTTCATTAGACATATCTTCAAAACTATAATTAAATGACCTTTCTTAAACAACAAAAAAACTTAATTATTTCTAATTAAGTTTTATCTCAACATCGCTTGGTGCGACGACTTTTACATATGGAGCGGGTGATGGGAATCGGACCCACGTTATCAGCTTGGAAGGCTGGAGTTCTACCATTGAACTACACCCGCATAGATATATCAGTAACAACTGACATAACTAATTATACGTTAAACAGTATACTTTGTCAACATATTTTTATTAATTTTATAAAAAAAGTATAAGAATTGAAATTATAATAATTAGAGAAAATATTATATAACTACTTTTTGTTATATCAATTTTTTTAGTAGAATTATTAAACATGCTACTATTATATTCCCCTTCTTCTTCAAATTTTAATCCAAATAATTTTTTATTTTTTAAATTATTACTCATTAAATAAAATGTAGTACCATCAGATGGTTCAATATATGTTATATCATTATCTAATTTAATAAAATCAAAGAACATTATTAAATCACCAGCAGCACCACTAATATTTGCTGCAGAAAGAATAATTAATAATGGGCTATTAATTATTATTCCAATAATATAAGTTAAAATGCCTATAAAGAAAAATGGAAATAACAATGATATTAATATTTGTTTTTTACTCACTTCTTTTCGTATTAAACAAAATAAAATACCTTTTACTAAATCTGCACCAAAAGATAAATTTGAAAATTTACTACCACATAATAAATGTCCTATACCATGTAATAATTCATGAAGTATTATCCATAATAGATATGCTAACATTAAAATTACATATATTTTTAATGTACCATTCATTAAATAATTTACTACACTATCTAAACAAGGTATAATAGCAATTATTAATAATAATGTTGCTACAATATTTAATGTAACTAAATCTAATCTATATTTATAATATTTCCTCATTTTGTTCCTCCAACATGCTTAAAAATTTATTAAAATCATAATCATAATGAATAACATTAACATAATCCTTCAATGATTTTTTCTTTTTTTCAAGAAAATCACTAATTAAATTTTCATCCAGTGTATGTGCTATTCTCTTATATTTAATATATACATTTTTTGCCCATATTAATATTTTACTAACATCATATTCATCTTTTAAATCAAAATAATATACATAAAGTGATGCTAAAACATCTAATGAAAGTCTACCTATTACATGTACATCAACGCCTCTTTTTAAAGCCTCATCCATAGCCCAATTCATGTTATAACAAAATCCTTCTAAACCTTCAAATTTATATGATCTACTATTTTTTCTAGTTATTGAATTAGGGTTTTCTTTATATACATATACAGTTTCTTCAAGAAAAGATACCTTAGGTTTCATTAGTAATATTAATCTATTAAATCCATTATCTTCATTTGCTCTTGAATTATTAAATCTTATATTATTATCAACAATAAATTTTCTTCTATATATTTTTCCATGTAACCATGTTAAATCATTTTTCTTAATTATAACTTTATTATCTCTTTCATATACAAAATTACAAATAACTAAATCTTTATTATTTTTTTCAATTTCATTATACATTTTATAAATAGATTTACTATCATAAAAATAATCATCAGAATCAATAAATATTATATACTTTGAAGAACTATTATCTATTCCAAATTGTCTAGCACCACCGGGTCCCATATTCTTAGGTGTTTTTATTTCTCTTATATTTATTTTTTTACTATATTTTTCTATATAATTAGAATAATCATAATCAGAACAATCATTTACTAATATTACTTCATAAATAATATTTAATTTTTGTTTAACTATAGAATCAAGTGTAATTGAAATTGTTTCAACAGAATTATAAGCAGGAATTATAATACATAAATCCATTTATTATTCTCCAAACTCGTCAAAAAATTTATCTTGTACATCATACCATAAT
>JAEEGL012688858.1_pt1 | contig 49262 bp, 44 predicted proteins | sample 9134231 | NCBI WGS metagenome assembly JAEEGL01 (sample SAMN16246548, study PRJNA631951) | gut metagenome | biome: gut microbiome; feature: rumen; material: fiber-attached | host: Bos | place: Iran: Karaj | collected 2018-10 | reverse complement strand
ATTCCGAAATATAGATGTGTGGGCCCTGTGCAACAAGACCCCGTGAACCATGTCAGGCGGGAGACCGAGCAGCATTAAGCGGTGCGTGTTGTGTGCCGCAGCAAGCCTGCACATCTATGTTCCGGAATTTTTCTTTAGACACGGGGGTGGGTGAAATGTTCCGTTCTGTTCTCGCAATGCGCACAAAACGTGTGCTGCTGTGCATCAAGCGTTCAGTTATAAAGGCTGCTGCCTTTGTTCCGGTCTCGATGACAGCCATAATGATATACGAAGCGGTAAAGTACAAGGGCGGAAGCGTCAGCAGGCTTCAGATCATCGAAATGCTGTTATTCAGCTTCCTGTTCTTTCTTATTGCCTTTTCCGCGGACAGTATCGCCAAATACAAGGGCAGGCTCTACCACCTTTACGATGAGGAGCTAATAGGCAAGGCGTTCACCGGTCTGAAACGCAGCTCTATCACCTTTGAACAGGCTCTTGAGCTGTTTCACAAGAACGACTTCAGAATGGCTCTTGAGATGTTCACAGACCTTGAAAACAGCGGCGACAAGCTGTCTCAGCAGGAAACGGCTATCCTCGAATTCTACCGTGGACGCTGCTATCATATACTCGATACCTTCCCGAATGCGATACTCTGCTACTGGAAGGCAAAGGAAAACGGCTTCTATATACCGGAAATGTCCATATTCGAGGCACGCTGCCACGTGGGGAGCGGGAACTACGAAAAGGCTGAGGCTCTCTACAAGGAGCTCATGACCAAGGACTACAAGTACCGTGACAGGATACGCTGCGAGCTCGGAAATATGTACCTGAAAATGGACGACGGGCTCACTGCCCTTAAATGGTTCGGCGAATCCATAGAAAAGCACGAAAACTACGCAAGCGCTGTGGGCGGAGCTGCAATAGCCCAGGCTATGCTCGGAAATACCGAGAAAAGCGCGGAGCTCTACCGCCTTGCGATACTCAACAATATCGACAACGCGGACGATTTCAAGCACTACTACCGCGGAATAATCGCACTCAGGAAAAACGACAAAAAAGAAGAATAGCGAAAGGAGAAAAGGCTGTGTACAAGGCTCTGTACCGCAAATGGCGTCCCATGACATTCGATGACGTCATATCCCAGGAATACACCACGGAAGCTCTAAAAAATCAGATAATAAGCGGTAAGACTGCTCATGCATACCTTTTCACAGGCTCCCGCGGAACAGGCAAGACCACCTGCGCCCGTATACTTGCAAAGGCTGTGAACTGCCGCAATATGAAGGACGGCAATCCCTGCCTTGAATGTGACATCTGCCGCGACGCAGACAACGACTCCCTCACTGATATCGTAGAGATAGACGCAGCTTCAAACAACGGCGTGGACAATATCCGCGACCTCCGCGACGCTGCGGTGTATACTCCCGAAAGAGGAGCCTATAAGATATACATCATTGACGAGGTGCATATGCTCTCACAGGGAGCCTTCAACGCTCTCCTGAAAATAATGGAGGAGCCGCCTCCGTATATCAAGTTCATACTCGCCACCACCGAGATACAGAAGGTGCCGGCTACCATAGTATCACGCTGTCAGCGCTACGACTTCCGCAGGATAAAGCCTGAGGATATCGCAAAGCGCATAAGCTATATCGCTCAGCAGGAGGATATCAGTCTAACTGAGGACGGCGCTGCAATGATAGCAAAGCTCGCCGACGGCGGTATGCGTGACGCTGTATCTCTCCTTGACCAGTGCTCGGTATGCGCTGAAAAGATCGACGCGGCGGCTGTATCGGATGCCGCAGGCATAGCCGGAAGAGACTACCTCTACGATATGCTGGACGCTGTTTATGCCTCCGACACCGCAAAGGCTCTTTCCATAACCGCTTCCCTGTACGATATGTCCAAGGATCTTGCAAGGCTCTGTGAGGAGCTGATAATGCAGCTCCGGAATATCATGCTGCTGAAGGCTTCTCCCGAAACGGCAGACAAGCTCATAGTATGTATGCCCGACGAGCTTGCGCGTCTTAAAGCGCTGGCTGAAAAAGACGACCTTCCCGCCGTTATGGACAGGCTCTCGGCTTTGCAGGAGTGCCGCGAGCGTATGCAGAGGGCTATGAACAAGCGCGTGGAATTCGAGATGTCACTCATAAAATTATGCGGAAATGTAAAGAATACTCCCGAAAGTATTGACAATTCCGAAATATATGATAAAATAAAACAGTTGGAGAATAAGATAAATTCCGCTCCGAGAGCTGTGCAGAATGTCCCTGCGGCACCCGAACAGCCCGAAATACTCGAAGCAAGCGCCGCTCCTGCGGACGAGAAGCTTATCCCCAGTGTAGACCTTAAAAAGCTGAAGCCTGAGGATATCAAGCCCTGCGACCGCTGGGGAGAGGTCCTCGATGAATTCAGGAACATAAACCCTGCCGTTGCGGGAAGCCTTGACGGCTCATTCGCTGCCACAGCAGGCAACTGTATCTTCATTACCGCTCAGAACCGCTTCTTCATGGAGCTGTTCAAGGTAAAGGAAAACGCGGCTTCACTCGGCACCGCTATCGCAAATGTACTGGGACAGCGCTTCATAATAAAGGCAAAATGCGCGACTACTGTCACGGAACAGAAGAATCTCGCTGAAAGCCTTATAAAAAAGGCTCAGGACAGCCATATAGAAACTGCGGTGGAGAACCAGTGACGCCTTGCCGGCGTTCCGCGTAAATAAGTTCATAAGCAAAAATAATTTTGCTTGATTTATAAAACTAAGAAACCATATTTTCAAAGGAGAATTTTAAAATGAAAGCAAGAATACCAAAGAATATCAACGGCGGCGGCGCTCAGAACATGAACCAGATGATAAAACAGGCTCAGAAAATGCAGGATCAGATCACTGAGCTCCAGGAAGATATCGAGGCAAGAGAATTCTCTGCCACAGCAGGCGGCGGAGCTGTCGAGGTCGTTATCACAGGCAAGAAGACTATCAAGTCCCTCACTCTCAAGCCTGAGGTCGTTGACCCTGAGGATATAGATATGCTCCAGGATCTCATCATCAGTGCTGTAAACGAGGCTATAAACAATGTTGAGTCCACAACTGAGACTGAAATGAGCAAGATCACAGGCGGAGTATCTCTCCCCGGTCTTTTCTGATAGCCAATGGCTGACCACAACGCGCTCCCGCTTGTCATATTAGCGGAGAAGTTCGCTTCTCTTCCCGGCATAGGCATGAAATCCGCACAGAGACTGGCATACCACGTAATGTCTATGGATACGGAAGCTGTCGAGGACTTCGCAAAGGCGCTCATAGACGCAAAGAAAAATGTTCACTGCTGCAAATGCTGCCAGAACCTGACAGAACGGGAGATATGCCCTATATGCGACGACCCCGAACGCGACAGGAGCGTTATCTGCGTCGTGGAGAACCCCAAGGACGTCACAGCCTTCGAGCGTACAAGAGAGTACGGCGGAGTATATCATGTGCTGCACGGGCTTCTCTCACCGATGGACGGCATAACTCCCGATAAGCTCCGGGTGAAGGAGCTCCTCGCAAGGATAGCCGAAGGCGGCGTGGAGGAGGTCATAATGGCGACCAATCCCACTGTAGAGGGCGACGCTACCGCAATGTACATCGCGGGACTTCTCAAACCAATGGGTATAAAGGTCACACGTCTCGCATTCGGACTCCCCGTCGGAGGTATCCTCGAATACGCCGACGAGGTAACGCTGTTCAAGGCACTTGAAAACAGGAATGATATGTAAAAACGGGCATTAAGCCCGTTTTTTCGTAAAATATTCTATTGCTCCGGGACCGACAGCGGAGCGATACATCGGAGGAATATATTTGAAAAACAGTTTTTTGCGCGGAATGTCCCACGGCATACCGATATGTCTGGGATATATCTCGGTATCCTTCGGATTCGGGATCCTTGCGGTCAAGGCAGGACTTTCCGTATTTCAGGCTTCGGTCATATCCGCTTCAAACCTTACTTCCGCAGGACAGAAGGCAGGTCTTGACGTTATTGTCGCCGGGGGAGCCATTATCGAAATGATACTCCTGCAGCTGACTATAAATATACGCTATTCCCTTATGGCACTGTCACTTTCCCAGAAACTGGACAGACGCTTTACCACGCCCCACAGGCTTCTCGCTTCATACGGCATAACCGACGAGATATTCGCGGTATGCTCCGCTCAGAAGGAGCCTCTTACACCTGCCTATATGTACGGCATGATATTCATATCCGCTGTGGGCTGGGTGACCGGCACCGCCCTCGGAGCGGCAGCCGGCGAGCTTCTGCCGGCATCTGTCAGCACGGCTATGGAGATAGTCCTGTACGGAATGTTCATAGCTATAGTCATACCCCCTGCGAAGAAGCAGCACAGCATACTCTTTGTGGCAGTCATTGCCGCGGCACTCAGCGTTATATTCAGGTATACCGTTCCGCAGATAAGCGAGGGCTTCGCTATGATAATATCAGCAGTCGCAGCCTCTGCCCTTGCAGCCCTCATATTCCCCGTCAGGGACGAAGAGGAGGAAGCTGAACAATGAGCCTTGCCACATACATCATTGTCATGGCAGGAGTTACATACCTCATAAGAATGGTGCCCTTCACCTTCTTCCGCAAAAAGATAAAGAACCGCTTTTTCAGGAGCTTTCTGTACTATATCCCCTATGCGGTACTGTCTGCCATGACCATACCTGCCATATTCTATACCACCCACAACATATGGACTGCCGTTGCAGGCACGGCTGTAGCCGTACTGCTGGCTTTCTTCGAGATGCCGCTCATAGTCGTGGCACTTGCGGCTTCCGGCGCGGCTTTCCTGCTTGGGCTTTTTATATGAAAGGAGCAGAACTATGCTGAAAAAGATACTCAGCAGCGAAGCCTGCGCAAAGTGCAGGCTGTGCTGTATCTTCGACCGCTACGACGTGTGGGAGACTCCCGTGTTTACCGCGGAGCTCTGCGAAAAAATAAAAGCCGCACGTCCCGGTACGGAATTCGTTGCCAAGGACGGCGGCTACATATTCAGAGTAGGCGAGCTCAGGGGAGACGAGCTGTTCTCGTGCCCTGCCCTCACGGAAAAGGGCTGTATGCTGGGCGACGAAAAGCCCTTCGACTGCCGTATATGGCCCTACCGTATAATGGAGGTAGGCGGCAGACGGGCTATAACCTTCGCTTCCATATGCGACGAGCTCTATCACCGACCGCTCTCACAGCTGGTGGGACTGCTGAAGGAGGGTCTTGCGGATATAATCTTTGCTTATGCCGACGAACACCCTGAGATAGTAAAGCCCTATTACGAGGGCTATCCCGTCCTCATGTTCGAGAGGAAGCCCCTGTAAGGGCTTTTCGCTCAGGCAGCACCAAAACTCTCAACTCTCAATTCTCAACTCTCAACTTTTCTCAGGTCCTGTCCTGATTCACGGAGAAGATATCCGCTACCTCAGTGAGTGTTATGTAGGCGAGAGGGTCTATTTTCTGCACTATCCCCTTCATCTTCATGACCTGAAAGCGGTTCACCACAAAATACAGCACGGTGCGCTCCTCGCCGGAGTAGCCGCCCATTGCCTTTATCAGCGTCATTCCGCAGCCGAATTCCGACATGAGCTGCTTTTTTATATCATCGGGCTTCGCGGTTATTATCATTGCCGCTTTTTCACGCTGCAGACCGTCAACTATGTAATCCACGGTTTTCAGAGCGGCTCCGTATGTAACGATCGAGTAAAGAGGAAGTATCCAGCTGTGTATCACGGCTCCGCATATAATATACAGGATAACATTGTAGACCATGACGAAGGAGCCCACAGACAGTCCGAGGCGCTTTGAGAATATCACAGCCATTACCTCTATGCCGTCCATAGCTCCGCCGAAGCGTATGGCGAGGCCGCTGCCTATACCGGATATCACGCCGCCGAACAGAGCGCAGAGCAGCAGGTCCGTACCCGCAAGGGGCGAGGCTATGCTCACGTCTATTGGAAGTACGTCAGTTATGAGCCATGACATCACAGAGTACACCGCTACAGTATATATGGCTGAAAACGTAAAGTTTCTGCCCTGCTTTTTCAGTCCGTACAGAAAAAGCGGTATATTGAGCAGTATCAGAAAAAACGAAAGGGATAAAGCGTCGGGAGTCACCTGCGCAAGCAGCATAGAGGTGCCGGATACGCCGCTGTCATAGAGCTTTACCGGCATGAGAAAAAGCGTAATGCCGAAGGCGTTGACTATTCCCGCCACAGTCAGCATGAACAGACGGAACGGACTTATCTCTCTTATTATTTCAAGAATTTTCTTCATATTTGCCCCCTTTGTAACTGTTTTACAAAAAGGGGCATTTTCTATGCGAAAATGCCCCTTTGCACGATCACTTCTTGATCTTCTCGACGATGTCCCCGACCTTGTCCTTGACCTTTTCGATGTTCTCCTTGGTAGCCACCTTGCTGACCATATCCTTAGCCTTTTCGATATTGTCCTTTGTTGCTACCTTTGAAACAGTCTTTTCGATCTTCTCATCGGGGAGGTCGATACCTGTTTTTTTCTCAACGAATTCTACTGCCTTTTTGATCTCCATAGGGGATACCTTCTTTCGATAAAATTTATATACCCATTGTAGCACACTTTTTTTGCAATTGCAATATTTGTGCGCTATTTTTTTCATCTTATCCGGATATGACGCAAAACAGCCGCAACACATAAATGCTGCGGCTGTTATAATCTTATTGCTGTTCCGGCGGCTGCTGTGCAGGCGGTTCAGGCGGAGCTGAAGTCGGTGCAGGGGGTGCAGGCGAAACTGAAGGAGGTGCAGACGGAGCTGCGCCGATGTTCACAGTTTTGGCGTTAGCTATCCCCAGGTAGCACGCCGCGGCAGTCACCAGCATCATCAGGATACTCAGGACTAATCCGAATTTGGTATTTACCTTTATGTATTCAGCATATTCCTTCGGGATATCATAATAGCTGCGGAAGGTCATCCTGAACAGCAGCATTGCGGCAGCTGAAGCAGCGCTTACGATAGAAGCTGTTTTCAGTGACTTTTTGTTATCATTGCGGAAGAGCACAACTGTGACCGCAATACCACCTGCAAAAGCAGTGAGCAGGAATACATTGGGCTTGGAATCGCTGTCAGCATTCTTTGCGATATCGTCGTCCTTCTTCTCAATGCCGAACATCATACGGAATCCGGAGTAGTTTTCCTTAATGGACTTGTCCTTTGTACATGATACAGAAACGAACGGAAGGAAAAATGCTATCAGCGCGACCAGTACACATACCTTGGCGATAAGCACGAGAGGCAGCCCTGACGTTTTTTGGGCGGCAATATCGGTAACGGAACCTGCGAGCTCCTTGACAGAAGCACCGCCTGCTGAAAGAGTAGCGGTTTTTGGCTTGAGATCGCCTCCGCATGACGTACAGGTCTCAGAGCCGTCCGGTATCTGAGCGCCACAGTGTTTGCAATACATAAAGATGACCTCCTTAAAAATATAATGATAATACATTTTATCATATTATCACAATTCTGTCAACAGTTTCACACAAAAAACGTAAAAATCGCTGCATTCAGCAAGACAGAAAAACCGGCGGATCTGATCCGCCGGTCTGAATTACTATTGATAAGCTCAGAGCTTCTTCTTCTCTTCCTCTATCATTTTGATAAGGTCATCCACAGACATATTCGAGGGCGATTTCTTCTTTTCGTTGCGCTCGCTCTTGTCGATTATATCCGAGATATCGGGAGTGCTGCTCTTCTTTGCCTTAGGAGCAGCTGATGAAGGAGCTGACTGGCTCCTCAGAGGAGTTGTCTTGGGAACGTCGTTCCTTGACATCTCCGCAAGCTGAGTCTTTGAAAGGATACCTGTATTATCCGGTACAGCCTCCGGAGCTGCGGGTTTCTGTATCTTGCCGGTATTAATATTTTCGTTCTTTACGCTGAATGTACCTGTACGCTCAGCCTCGGAAGTCTTTCTGAGCATTTCCTCTCTGAGTGCGTCAGCTGTAGGAGCTGTAGATGAAGAACCGCCCACGTTCTTGGCAGCGAAAGTGCTTTCGGCGCTGCGCTGAGCCTTGAACTGCATTGTACGCTCCTTTTCCTTCTGATAGGGAGAATCGTGATTGACCTTCTTCTGGCTGAAGTTCTCAGCTATGGACATCTTCTTGCGCTCAAGCTCGTCGCTGGGCTGTATCTCCTGAGAAGGCTCAAAGAGAGGATTCGCGGACTTGTCGTGGAGATTTCTTCTGTTCTCCGACATTGCTCTTTCCTTTTCCTTCTCGTCATACTCATAGAAGCCGAATTCATCATCGTCCTCGCCCTTTGCGGAAGCTATCTTTGCGATGAAGAATATCACAAGGAGCACACAGGGAAGTACAAGAAGCGACATTATGCCCTTTATGCTCGACGCAAAGGTTATGAAGGAACCGATGAGCACGCTCTGATTGTGACCTGTACAGAGAGCAAGTATCTTGTCCTTGGTTATCGACTCCTCGCTGCCAACTCTTGAAGCGTCGGCAGTTATGAACTTCTGTGTGCCGTCATCGGCTGTTACTATATCGAAGATACTGAGTACCTTGAGAGTTTCGGGAGCGTCCGCTGGATAGCAGAGCACGATATCGCCCTTGGCAATGGAGGTCTTTTCTGCCGGTGCAGCAAGAAGGGCAGCCCCCTCGGTAACGCTTGAACCCATATTGTCTGTGGGTTTCACGATATAGACATATCTGCCGAAGAGCTTTGGCGTCTTGCCGCCTGAGAATGCGATATTGATAACGATCGAAGTAACGATCAGTAATATACTAAGCACTATGATAACTAATTTCAGTATTGAGAATCGTTTCTGTTTTTCCATTTTACATCACCTTTTCATTTTCTTTTGTTGTCTTTTTGTTTCTACACTTTATTTCTGCGGCTAAAAAAAATGACCGCTTTAATTATTATAGCACACATTGTTACAAATTTCAAACATTTTTTAAGTTTTATTTTTTAAATATATAGAAATCATTTCCACAGCATTTTTTTCGGAGTTTATGCACAAATTACATTAGTTATTTCTTTACGTTTACGCAATATGCACAATGAATATTTATTTTTTCAGATGCGTACACAAGTTTTTAAGTGCCTGTCTGCAATATATAAATTTAGTTGACAAATATTTGTTGAAATATGCACTTGAAATATATTTTAATTCATAGTATAATTGATGTGTATACTGCTTGTAGAGCGCTTTTACACGGTTTTTAAAAGCTTGTAGTACAATGCGCGGATATTATACAAGCAGTAATAACGCCGTTCTGCGGCAGATTGGAGATACTATATGGCTACTAAAAAAGTAAATCCTCTTATCGACAAGATCAAGGAAGAGTTTCCGAGAAAGCTCCAGCTTTTGTACAGCGTTTCTCCCGAAGAAGCTTCAGACAAGCAGGTGTACCATGTTCTGTCGTCAATGATCGTAGAGATACTTGGTGCAAAGAGGCAGAGCTTTGTAAATCATACCAACTCCGTTGGCGGCAAGCAGATATATTACCTTTCCATGGAGTTCCTCATGGGACGCTCCCTGAAAACAAGCATATACAACCTCGAACTTGCGGACGGCATAAAAAATATGCTGAAGCAGTACGACATAAATCTCGACAAGATATACGAAATGGAACCCGACGCGGGTCTCGGAAACGGCGGTCTCGGCAGACTTGCCGCCTGCTACCTCGACGGCCTCGCCACTATGGCTTTCCCTGCGATGGGATATTCCATCTGTTATGAATACGGCATCTTCCAGCAGAAGCTGGAGGACGGCTGGCAGACAGAGCTCCCCGACAACTGGCTTCCCGGCGGCTCGGTATGGCTCGTCCCCAAGCCGGAGCTGTCCGTAGATGTACACTTTGAAGGCGATCTGAAGGAATACTGGGACAATCAGTACCACTATATCTCTCATGTGAACTACAATACCGTAGTTGCTACGCCTTACGACCTGTACGTATCAGGCTACGGCTCCGAGGGCGTATCTGTGCTCCGTCTCTGGTCGGCAAAGGCGCCCAACTTCAATATGGAAATGTTCAACAACGGCAACTATGAGGAAGCCCTCGCCCAGAACTCCATAGCCAACGCGATATCAAAGGTGCTCTACCCCAACGATAACCACCTCGAAGGCAAGAGCCTCCGTCTCCGCCAGCAGTATTTCCTCTGCGCGGCTTCGATAGGCGATATCGTAAGCTCACATATGGCTGTTTACGGCACTCTCGAAAACCTCGCCGACAAGGTCGCTATCCACATAAACGATACCCACCCCACCCTCGCTATCCCTGAGCTCATGAGGATACTCCTCGATGACTGCGGCTACAGCTGGGAAAAATCATGGGATATCGTCACAAGGACCTTTGCTTATACCAACCATACAGTCATGGCAGAGGCTCTCGAAAAATGGGACGTAAACCTCGTAAAACAGGTAATACCGAGAATATTCTCAATTATCATCGAAATAAACAACCGCTACTGCCAGTCCCTTCTTGAATGGAACGGCGGAGACAGCGCAAAGACCACACGTATGTCCATTGTCAAGGACAATCAGATACACATGGCAACTCTCTGCGTCGCCGCCTCACACAGTGTAAACGGCGTATCAAAGCTCCATTCGGAGATAATCAAGCAGTCGGTATTCCATGAGGAATTCGAGAATACCCCTCAGAAATTCAAGAACGTCACGAACGGCATAGCCTACAGAAGATGGCTGTATCAGTCAAATCCGGCTCTGACCGATCTTCTCACGGAGACTATCGGTCCAAAGTTCATAAAGGACGGCGCGGAGCTTGAAAACTTCAGAAAATTCGAGAACGACGAGGAAGTCCTCACAAAGCTCATGGCTGTCAAGAAGGAAAACAAGGAAGCCTTCGCAAAGTATGTCAAGAACGAATCCGGCATCGACCTCAATACAGACAGCATTTTCGACGTACAGGTAAAGCGTCTCCACGAATACAAGAGACAGCACCTGAACGTCATGAATATACTCACGGATTACGCTTACCTGCTCAACGACCCTGACGCGCCCTATACTCCCAAGACTTATATCTTCGCGGCAAAGGCGGCTCCGGGATATTACCTCGCAAAGCAGATAATCAAGATGATATGGGCTATCTCTGAGGAAATAAAGCGCAATCCCAAAATAAGCGAAAAGCTCTCAGTAGTATTCCTTGAGAACTACTGCGTTACACTCTCCGAACACCTCATGCCTGCTTCAGATGTTTCAGAGCAGATATCCCTTGCGGGAACAGAGGCTTCGGGTACGGGTAATATGAAGCTCATGCTCAACGGCGCAGTAACCCTCGGTACTCTCGACGGCGCAAACATCGAGATAAAGGAAGCCTGCGGCGACGAGAACATCATAATCTTCGGCATGACCACTCCTCAGGTAAACGAACTGAGATACAGAGGCTACAACCCGATGGACTGCTACAACTGCGACCCGCGCATACGCGAAGCCATCGACCGTATGTACCACGGAATAAACGGCTGTACCTTCAACGATGTGGCTAATTCACTGAAGAACAACGATCCATATATGGTGCTCGCCGATTTCGACAGCTACAGAAAGGCTCAGCACTACGTGGCAGAATGTTATAACGACAAGATGAAGTGGGCTAAAATGTCCCTCAACAACATCGCAGGAGCCGGAATATTCTCCGCAGACCGCGCTGTTGCAGAGTATGCCGACAATATCTGGCATCTCAGATAAGACGATCTCCCGAAACAGATCATACAGGGGACACAGGTAAAACGATACCCGTATCAGTAACGGAATATTGCGTCCTCTTTCAAAAATACCGGAAACGGAGTGTTTTTAATGAAACCATTTTATGATACCTGGGATCTCAGCTACAAATCAATTTTCGGCGCGGTAAGACAGTATGAGACCTGCCGCTTCACGATCAGGCTCCCAAAGGATATGCGCCCTGACTATCCGCCGGTGCTGGTGCTTTTCCGTACAGGCTTCAAGGAGCGCTTCATAACCATGAACGTGACCGAGGAGGAAGAGGACTGCTTTGCGTACTCTGCCGAGTATGAAGCAAGGTATACCGACGTACATTACTATTACTTCTCGTTTACAGAGGATGGAAACCGTCACTACATCAAGAAGGTGAATATTCACGAGGGCGGCTTTGATGAAGGAGAAATGTTCCAGCTCACCGTCTACAACAGCACATATTCTACTCCCGATTTTCTCAAGGGCGGCGTTATGTACCAGATATTCCCCGACCGCTTCTGCAACAGCGGCAAGCCCAAGGAGAATATACCTGAGGGACGTGTTCTCCGCGACGACTGGGGCGGCACTCCCTTCTACAAGCCCGACGAGAACGGTCACGTATGGAACAACGACTACTTCGGCGGCGATTTCGAGGGAATAAAGTCCAAGCTGCCTTACCTCAAAGGTCTCGGTGTGACCTGTATATACCTCAATCCTATATTCGAGGCTCACGAGAACCACAGGTACAACACCGCGAACTATATGAACGCAGACCCGCTTCTCGGCACTAACGAGGAGTTCGCTGAGCTCTGCAAGGCCGCTGAAAGCTATGGCATATGCATAATACTTGACGGCGTATTCTCACATACCGGCGCTGACAGCGTTTACTTCAACAAGTACGGACGCTACCCCGAACTCGGCGCTTATCAGTCAAAGGAAAGCAAATACTACGACTGGTACAGCTTCATAGACTTCCCCGACTCATACGAAGCATGGTGGGGCATAGACACTCTCCCCAACGTATTCGAGAACAATGAGGACTATACCGAGTATATCTGCGGCGACGAGGGCGTTCTCCGCTACTGGCTCGACCAGGGCGCGGCAGGATACCGTCTTGACGTTGCAGACGAGCTCCCGGACAAATTCCTTGCGAACCTCAGAAAATGCGTAAAGGAATACGACAAGAACAAGCTCATCATCGGAGAGGTATGGGAGGACGCAACAAACAAGGAAAGCTACGGCATCAAGCGCCGCTATCTCCTGGGCGATCAGCTCGACTCAGTAATGAACTACCCCTTCCGTGAAGCTATAATGAACTTCTTAAAGGGCGGCAAGCCAAGCGAATTCATAAAATCCATAATGACCATAGTCGAGCACTATCCCAAGCCAACTGTGGACGTACTAATGAACTTTGTGTCCACTCACGATATCGAACGCGCTATAAACCGCCTCGGCGGCGATGACTGCACCGGAAAGAGCAAGGACTGGATGGCGGAACGCTACCTCTCTCCCGAACAGTACGAGCACGGAAAGGAACTGCTCAAAGCCGCGATGGCGCTCCAGTTCTTCCTGCCCGGAGTACCGAGCATATACTACGGCGACGAAGCAGGACTTCAGGGCTACAAGGACCCCTTCAACCGCCGCTGCTACCCGTGGGGAAACGAGGATACAGACCTTATCGAATATGTTTCCGAGCTCAGCCGCGTAAGAAAGTCCATACCAAATATGCGCGACGGAAGGATATACTTCGTTATCAACGAAAAAGAGGTACAGGACAGCCGTCTTATCGGCTTTACCCGTCAGGGACAGAAGCAGGATCATATCATATTCGTAAACAGGAGCGGCGATACTGTCCAGCTCGGCAATATCAGTGAGATACTGTCGCGCTTCACCGACATACAGCCGTTCTACGGCGAGTTCATAGACGATACCATCACGGTAAAGCCCTACGGATATACTATCATCAAGGCAAAATTCGTGAAATGAACCTGTGCGGACCGGCAGCGGATACAGTGATCAAAAGCTCTGGATACATAGCTTCGGAGCTAAAAATATCAGCGATATGCGGAGCTGAGCTCCGCATATTTCTCACCCCTGACTGTCCGTCACCGGCGTACAAGCGTATTCACCAAAAACACAGTTTTATGCAAGGCTGTTTTTTGGCTTTATGTCAATTGATTTCAGGGACAAAAAAGCATATAATAGATATTGCTTAAAAATTATCAATGCTATAAAGGAATGATATATATGAATGATAAGGTAGTCAAGTTCGGCGGAAGCTCCCTTGCGGACGCTAATCAGTTCAGAAAGGTCGCGGCTATAATAAAGAGCGACGCAAGGCGCAGGTACGTTGTTCCGTCCGCTCCCGGAAAGCGCTTTTCCGATGATATAAAGATCACGGATATGCTGTATAAATGCGGAGAGCTGGCAGGCAGCGGCATGGACTTCTCAAAGGAGTTCGGTATCATAAAGGACAGATACAACGGTATAATCTCCGAACTGGGCATAGATATGTCACTTGAAGAGGAGTTCAGCGCTATCGCGGACGAGCTTAAAAAGCGCCCTTCAAAGGACTTTGCAGCAAGCCGCGGAGAGTATCTCAACGGCAAGGTGCTGGCTAAATACCTCGGCTTCACCTTTGTTGATGCCGCTGATATAATCGTATTCGACACGAAAGGAGTGCTCCTCCTTGACGAGACCGTAAAGGCTGTACGCGAAAAGCTCAGCGGTCTTGACAACGCAGTTATCCCCGGTTTCTACGGAAGGACCACAGAGGGCTTCATAAAGACATTCTCACGCGGCGGCTCGGACGTTACCGGCTCTATAATCGCAAATGCGGTAAAGGCTGATATCTACGAGAACTGGACAGACGTTTCCGGCTTCCTCGTTGCAGACCCCAGAATAGTCGATACTCCCGACGTTATAGAAGTGATCACATACCGTGAGCTCCGCGAGCTCGCTTACATGGGAGCCTCAGTGCTCCACGAGGACGCTATATTCCCCGTGCGCTCGGCAGGTATACCTATAAACATAAGAAATACCAACTCCCCTGAGGACGCAGGCACTATGATAGTGGGCGACGATTTCGATTTCAGCAAGGAAAGCGTAAAGCATACTATCACAGGTATCGCCGGCAAGAAGGGCTTCAGCACTATCAATATCGAAAAAGCCATGATGAACAACGAGACCGGATTCGGTATGAAGGTGCTCAAGGTCCTCTATGACAACGGTCTTTCCTTCGAGCATATGCCCTCAGGTATCGACACCATGAGCATTACTCTCAGCACAGAAAAACTCAACCCTGTACGTGACAAGGTGCTTGCAGATCTCCGCAGGGCTGTTTCTCCCGACCACCTCGAAATAGAGGACGGTATCGCTCTACTTGCGGTAGTCGGACGCAGAATGAAGAACACAAGGGGTACAGTTGCGCGTATCTTCGCTTCTATGGCTCATGCGCGTATCAACGTAAAGATGATAGATCAGGGCTCCAGCGAGCTCAATGTTATCATCGGCGTAAGCGAGAACGATCTCCCTGAGGCTATCCGCAGGATATACGATATGTTCATCAATTCCGAGAAGAAGTGATATAAAAAAGGCGCTCATTGAGCGCCTTTTGATTTTATCAGCCTTGCTTTGCGGATGTCTAACGAGCTAAAGGCTAATGGCTGACGGCTGACATTGACATATCCCGGCTGCTGTGATATACTTAAATAAAATTTATACGACGAAAGGAAAAGCTATGGATTCCCCTGAGATACTTTATATGGTAGTCCCGTGCTATAACGAGCAGGAAGTGCTCAGAGAAACAGCGGAACAGCTTAAAACTAAATATACCGATCTTATCTCGTCAGGGCTCATATCAAATGAAAGCCGCATAGTTTTCGTAAACGACGGCTCATCGGACATGACCTGGGATTTAATCAAGGAGCTCCATGATACTTCTCCGCAGTTCTTCTCAGGCATCGACCTCGCTCACAACAGCGGTCACCAGAACGCGATACTCGCGGGTCTCATGACAGTCAAGGATATCTGCGATATGTGCATAACAATGGACGCAGACCTCCAGGACGATATAAACACCATAGACGAAATGGTAAAGAAATACTATGAGGGGAATCAGGTGGTATACGGCGTGAGAAGCGCAAGGGACGCGGATTCGTTCTTCAAGAAGTCCACCGCGAAAGGCTTTTACAGGTTCATGAGGGTAATGGGCGCGGACGTGGTCTACAATCACGCGGATTTCCGCCTTATGAGCAAAAGAGTCATGCAGGAGCTTTCAGGCTTTCGGGAAGTGAACCTGTTCCTCCGCGGCATGGTGCCGCTTATCGGCTTCAAGAACTGCAAGGTCTACTACGAGCGCCATGAGAGAGCCGCAGGCGAGAGCAAATACTCACTGAAACGTATGCTTGCCTTTGCGGTAAACGGTATAACCTCATTCAGCACCAAGCCGCTGAAACTCATAACCGCTCTCGGTCTTATAATGTCAGCTGCCAGCGTAGTTGCTTTCATATGGGTGTTTATCACAAAGATAGCCGGATTCACGGTACATGGCTGGTCAAGTACCATGTGTTCCATATGGCTGATCGGCGGTCTGCAGCTGTTCTGTCTCGGTATCATAGGCGAGTACATCGGCAAGATATACGCCGAGGTAAAGCAGCGGCCGCGGTACATCGTCGCGGAGTTCCTGAACGATGACGGCAAAACAGAAGAAAAATAACTTTAACGATAAGGAGTTTTTATTATGGACGCTATAATCAACAGTATAACCGGATTTATCTCACAATACTGGGCTATTATCTTATTTGTCATCGTACTGTTAATACTCATAAAGATCAAGCACAAGATAAAGAAAGCCATCTTTCTGGCAATACTTATCGGAGCTGCATTGTTCGCTTCCGGCGTGACATTTTTCAATTTTCAATAGAAATAAAAGGCAGCGCAGTTTATCTGCGCTGTTTTGTTATTTTTTATGAAAGGTATACACGGGCGAGCGGAATTCGTCCCTACATAAGTTTTACGTTGATTGCATTGTCTGGCACGGGCGCACAATGTACGCCCCTACAAATCTATGCACTAATCACTTGCGGACTGCCACAGGCAGCCCTACAGTCTAAGGACTAAAAGGTCTTGACATTTTACAGACAATGCGGTACAATATAATGTGACTATTAATAAATAAAAGCGAGGTTGCTCATTATGCTTAAAAACAATGAAAAAGTAATGGATAAGATCGTTGACCTTTGTAAATCAAAGGGCTTTGTATATCCCGGCTCCGAGATCTACGGCGGTCTTGCAAATACATGGGACTACGGTCCTCTCGGCGTTGAGCTCAAAAACAACATCAAGAGAGCATGGATGAAGAAATTCGTTCAGGAAAACAAGTACAACGTGGGTCTTGATTCAGCTATACTCATGAACCCTCAGACCTGGGTCGCTTCCGGACATATCGGCGGCTTCTCAGACCCCCTCATGGACTGTAAGGAGTGCAAGACCCGTCACCGTGCAGACAATCTCATCGAAGACTTCGACGGCACAAATGTTGCAGGCTGGTCAAACGAGCAGATGATGAACTACATAAAGGAAAAAGGCATCACCTGTCCTAACTGCGGCAAGCAGAACTTCACTGATATCCGCCAGTTCAACCTTATGTTCAAGACATTCCAGGGCGTTACCGAGGACAGCAAGTCCGAGCTCTATCTCCGTCCCGAAACTGCGCAGGGTATCTTCGTAAACTTCGCTAATATACAGAGAACTACACGTAAAAAAGTGCCCTTCGGCGTTGCTCAGGTGGGCAAGTCCTTCCGTAACGAGATAACTCCCGGAAACTTCATCTTCCGTGTACGTGAGTTCGAGCAGATGGAGCTTGAATTCTTCTGCAAGCCCGGCACTGACCTTGAGTGGTTCGACTACTGGAGAAGCTACTGCAAGAACTTCCTGCTCTCCCTCGGTCTTAAGGAGGAGAATATCCGTCTCCGCGACCACGACAAGGAGGAGCTCTGCTTCTACTCAAAGGCAACTACAGACTTCGAGTACCTCTTCCCCTTCGGCTGGGGCGAGCTCTGGGGTGTTGCCGACAGAACAGACTACGACCTCACACAGCATATCAACACAAGCGGAAAGTCTCTTGAATACTTTGACCCTGAGACCAACGAGAAATATATCCCCTACGTTATCGAGCCTTCACTGGGCGTAGAGAGACTCTTCCTCTCTGTAGTTACAGAGGCTTACGACGAGGAGGAGATAGTTTCCACAGACAAGGACGGCAACGAGAAGAAGGAAACAAGAACAGTTATGCACTTCCACCCTGCTCTTGCTCCTTTCAAGGCTGCGGTGCTTCCTCTCGTAAAGAAGCTCTCGCCCAAGGCTGAGGAGGTATACGATATGCTCTCAAAGAAGTTCATGGTGGACTTCGACGAGGCAGGCACTATCGGCAAGAGATACCGCCGTCAGGACGAGATAGGTACTCCCTTCTGCATCACTTACGATTTCGATACTCTCGAAAAGGACAACTGTGTAACAGTCCGTGACCGTGACACTATGCAGCAGGAAAGAGTAAATATCAACGACCTCGTTGATTACCTTGAAGCAAAAATGGTATTCTGAGAATAATAAAAAAGCCATAGTATCCTGTGTACTATGGCTTTTTAGTCAGGAGAGAAGCTATGCAGACATCAGAGAGCTTTACACTGAGCGCTCTTCTGTCCTTTTCGGGAGGACTTCAGGACGCATATACCTATAATATCAGAGGAAGGGTCTTTGCCAACGCCCAGACCGGAAACGTAGTGCTGATGAGCCAGAACTTCATGCTTGGAAAATTCGGCGCTGGTCTGCATTATTTATGTCCTCTTGTCTCGTTTGCCCTCGGCATATTCATAGCCGAGAGGATAGAAAACAGGTTCAAGGACAGCAAGTCTCTCCACTGGCGGCAGATAATCATACTCATAGAAATGATAGTCCTCACGGCTGTGGGATTTCTTCCCTCAGAGCTTGATATGCCGGCTAATATGCTGGTATCCTTCGCCTGTGCCATGCAGGTGCAGACCTTCCGGACGGTCAGGGGCTACGGCTATGCAAGCACCATGTGTATCGGCAACCTCAGAAGCGGTACGGAGAGCTTTTCCCAGTACCTGCGCGATAGGAACAGGGACGCATTGTTCAAGTCCCTGCATTTCTTCGGTATAATCCTGTTCTTTGCCATAGGCGCAGGCTTCGGCGGAGTAGTTTCTTCCATATTCGGCATAAGGACCATATGGATATCGGCTGTTCTTCTGCTGTTGGCAGCCGTTATGATGATACGGAAAAAAGTCGATATATGACAAAAGGACTGCAAGGGGAGCCCCCTCTGGCGGAACGTGGCATAAAATTACCGAGCCCATACTTTCAGGCCCGGTAACCCGCTTTTTCCGTTAAGAGAAGCTGACTAACAGCAGTCCTTTTTATGTTATAACATATCAACCGAGGTATTCCTCGATAACATCAAGCTCGCCGTAGGTGCGCAAAAGGGTATACCCCGTATTTTCAAGAACGGCGTTGACAAAGTCGTCCCGCTCCACACGGTCGGGACGGGCGTGTGAGGTGTCGTCAAGCTCTATAAGCGCAACTATAGCCGTTTCCTCATCTGCAAGGGCAAAGTCGATATGCTTTGCCTTTATTTTATTGAAGCACTCCATCCAGTATGGGTTCTCTTCCTTTGGCTTAGGCTCGATAAGATCGGCAAGCCGCACCTTTGTGTATATGCTCAGCCCGTACTCGTCCGCAAGAGGTTTGAGCCGCTTGTAAAACTCGTACTCCCTGTCGGTAAGGATAGTTTTCGCGGTAAACAGCTTGGTTATATCCGGTCTGCGGAGCCTCCTGTACAGCAATACAGCCAGCAGTATCCCGCACAGCAGAAGCAGCATGAAAAATAACTCGTTCTCTTTCATATCATTTATCCGAATGTATCTTCTCGGTCACTTTTCCGTTTTCATCTATTTCCGCAAGACTGTGTGTGAAAGCGCCTGCTCCGCCGCTTACAAAAAGCCTGCCGCTTACTGTGCAGACGCCCTCTATATAACCGGTGCCGTCAAGGTCTCCGGCGCTGAGTATCTTCTCTGTCCTGCCGTCCCTGTCCATAGCGCATACAGCCTCTGTGTTGGCATAATAGAGCCTGTCTCCGAAAAAGCAGTAGCTTTTGCAGCCCTTGTCGCTCAATATCTCCTCTGCCATGCCTGACAGGTCATTGCGGCAGAGACGCTGATCCTTTATGTAGTACAGTCTGTCACCGACGATATACGGACTTCCGCCTGAGCTGATATCCGTAAACACGCCGTTATCGCCTATGATGCGGATAAAATCGTTTATGCTCCTGTGATATGTGCAGATGAGCGACGTTTTTCCGCTTACCTCCGCTGTTCCGACGATACGGACATTGTTGTATTCCACATTGTATTCCTTGTCCGAGAGCTTTCCCGAATAGTCCATAGACTTTATGACAGTACCGCTGTCAGAGGGACAGGTGAAGTATATACTGTCCTCTGTAAAGTAGAAATCCTCACGTTCACGGGAGCTGTTTTCACTGACAGCCGTCTCCCTGCTGAGATTTTTACTCTTTCCGTCCCTGTACTCACATACTCCTTCACCGGGAACATAGTAATACAGCGTTTTTCCGTCGGTATAAAGCATCATGCTCTTCGCAGGCAGAGAGAGCTCCTCGGTATGACCCTTGCGGTCATCGCGGATATATACGTCCTCTTTGCCGTTCTGACCGTTTTTCCCCGAAACGTATACGTATGAACCGTCGTCCATTATATATACGAACTGAGGGCGGTTCATCGCCGCCTCCTCCGAGGGCTTTCCGAAGTCACCTGGGATCACCTTTTCCGGCTTTGTTGAGGGCTCCGCGGTAGTTATGACAGTCTCAGCCGTGGTAACAGCCTCAGTGGTAGTCACCTCTTCCGGCTCGCTGCGATAATCTGTATTATGATCCGAACAGGCTGTTACAAGGGAAGCGGCAATAAGCGCTCCCGCAGCAGCCGTGATAACTTTTTTTCTCATCAGTCGAATCTCTCGTCGATAACACGGGCAGTCTTCTTCATGCTTCTCGGAAGAACGCCTACCTCTACCACCTTTACTATAGGTGTGAAGCCTATCCTGCTCTTGACCTTTTCAGCTATCTTTTTGCTGAGGGCTTCAAAGTCCACATCACCTGTGGATTCAACGTAGATACGCATTGTATCCTTTCCGTCAAGGTGAGAGATACGTATCTGATATTCGCTGGATATCTCGCTGAAGGAGCCCAGTACCTCTTCTATCTGGCTGGGGAATACATTTACTCCCTTGATCTTCATCATGTCGTCGGTACGTCCCATGATAACGTCAATTCTCGGATAGCAGCGTCCGCACCTGCACTTGCCGGGAACTATCCTTGAAAGGTCGTGGGTCCTGTATCTGATAAGGGGAGCGCCCTCCTTCACGAGAGTAGTTATTACTATCTCGCCCATTTCGCCGTCAGGGACGTTCTCGCCTGTCTTGGGGTCGATTATCTCTATGTAGAGGAAGTCGTCCCAGTAATGCATGGGCTTTTCACCGGGGCAGTTGATACCGATTCCGGGACCGTATATCTCGGTGAGTCCGTAGATATCGAAAAGCTCTATGCCAAGCTCATTATGGATACGCTCACGCATCTTGTCGCTCCAGCGCTCCGAGCCGATAACGCCTTTTTTGAGGTGTATCTTGTCCTTGATACCCCTCTTCTGTATCTCCTCCGCGAGAAGAAGAGCGTAGGAAGAAGTGGAGCAGAGAACGGTGCTCTTCATAGCCTGCATCATCTCAAGCTGCTTGTCGGTGTTTCCGGGACCCATAGGTATTACCATTGCGCCCAGCTTCTCAGCGCCGTTCTGAAAGCCGATACCTGCTGTCCAGAGACCGTAGCCGGGAGTTATCTGTATCCTGTCCATATTCGTTATTCCCGCTGTCTCATAGCAGCGCTTGAACATGATAGCCCAGTCGTCAACGTCCTTGGCTGTGTAGGGGATAATTACAGGAGTACCTGTAGTTCCCGATGACGAGTGTATACGTACTATTTCCTCCTCTGGAGCAGTCATAAGTCCCAGCGGATAAGCGTCACGGAGGTCCTTCTTCTCCGAGAAGGGGAGCTTTGTGAAGTCCTCAGGAGTTTCAACATGAGTTATGCCTGCCTCTGCAAGCTTCTTTCCGTAAAAGCTGCCTGCCTCAACGAGAGCGCGGATACGGTCGTTGACGAGGTCGAGCTGTGCCTGTGTTATCTGCATTTTTATTCTTTCCTTTCAATTTCAGTTATCAGTTGTCAGAAAGCAGAAAGTAGTTTTTGTTACGTTCAGATAATTCTACTTTTTACTTTCTAATTTCTACTTTCTTATTGCTGAGAACTCAGCAATAGCGGAGCGCCTTGCTGTTAAGCTCCACGAACTGGGGCTTTACCGTCTTTTTCATGGTCTCCTCTATGTCGTCCACCGAGAAGGGCAGTACGCCGTTTCTGACCGAGGCGCCCAGCATTATCATATTCAGCACCTTGGGCGAGCCTAATTCCTCGCAGGCTTTTGTGCCGTCAACAAGAAGGAGATCCTTCTCATTGCGCCTGAGATACTCGATCATTTCCTGTCCTGTGTAGGAAGAGCCTTTAAGAGTTGCCGTAACAGGCATTATGGGGTGGGTATTCACAACCACCTGTCCGCCGTCCTTCAGGTAGGGCAGCATACGGACAGCCTCAGCAGGCTCGAAGCCGATTATTATATCAGCAGTCTTTTCCGGGAACATGGGACAGTAGATGTCGTCGCCCAGTCTCAGGAAGCTGAAAACGCTTCCGCCCTTCTGAGCCATACCGATAGTTTCGGCGCTCATTACCGGGATATCATGCTCCATAGCAGTTGCGGCTATGAGCTTAGAGGTAAGGACTATTCCCTGACCTCCTACGCCGCATATAAGGATATTACTCTGCATCTCCGCCGCCTCCTATTGCTCCGAAAGGACATACCTGCGAACAGAGTCCGCAGCCCGTACAGAGCGAATTTTCGATAGTGACCATGCCGTCCCTGAGTACGATGCCCGGACAGCCGAGAGAATTTATGCACTTTTTGCAGGTCACACATTTGTCCGGGTCTATAACTGCCGGTTTATTGCCCTTTATCAGAACAGCGCATGGCGACTTGAACACGATAGCCTTTAAGCCCTTTTCAGCGGCTACACGCTTTACCGTGTCGACTGCCTTATTAAGTTCAAGAGGATTTACAGTCTCCACTGTCTTTACGCCCACACCCTTGAGCACTTCCTGTATGCTCACCTTTTCGACTACCTCGCCCATCATTGTGCGCCCTGTGCCGGGGTGAGGCTGATGACCGGTCATTGCCGTGGTGGAGTTGTCAAGGACTACAAGGGTCATATCCGCCTGATTGTATACAGCGTTCACAGCTCCGGTTATAGCGGAGGCAAAGAACGTGGAGTCTCCCACAAATGCGAAACAGTTGGTATCAGGCTCTATCCTGCCGATACCCTGTGCTATGTTCACGCCTGCGCCCATGCAGAGGCAGGTATCAACCATATCGAGAGGCATTGCGTTTCCGAGGGTATAGCAGCCGATATCTCCGCAGAAAACGGACTTTTTGCCCTTCATCGCTTCCTTTACGGCGAAGAACGAGGCTCTGTGAGGACAGCCTGCACAAAGCACCGGCGGTCTTACGGGAAGCTCAGGTGGCGTTTCGGTCTCAGCTGCGGCAGGCTTCTCCCAGCCCATGAAATCGGCAATATTCGCAGCTACGGAAGCGCAGGTATTTTCGCCCGCGGTCTTTACGTTATGTGTGAGCTTGCCGAGTATCTTCGTATCCAGATGGTACTTTCCGCAGATATATATAAGCTCTCGCTCGATAATAGGGTCAAGCTCCTCGATACAGAGCACCTCGTCAAGTCCTTCGAGGAACTTCACCGCTGCCTGCTCCGGAAACGGGAAAGGCGTTGAAACCTTGAACACTCTCGGCGAGGACTTTCCGCGGAGAGCTTCCATAGTGTAAGTGTAGCTTATGCCGTGGGTTGCGATACCCTTCCGGCAGCCCTTATCGGCAGCCTCTGTGATGATGTTGCGCTTGTAGTCGGAGAATACCTGCGAGAGCTCGACATTTCTCTCCTCGATATGTATATGTGCGTTATAGGAAAGACGGGGGAAGATGACCCACTTTGAGGAGTCCTTCACAAAGCCCTCAGGCTTGTTTACCTTGTACTCGCTCTCGTCCTTTACTTCAATTGATGCGTAGCCGTGACAGACTCTTGTGGTAGGTCTGAAAAGTACGGGAGTATGGTTTTTTTCGGAATACTCGAAAGCCTCCTGTATCATTTCGTAGGCTTCCTGGACCGATGACGGGTCGAAGCAGGGAAGCTTTGAGTATGAAGCGAAATGACGGGTATCCTGCTCCGTCTGTGAGGATATGGGACCCGGATCGTCGGCAACAAGTATCACCATACCGCCCTTTACTCCGATATAGGCAAGGCTCATGAGCGGGTCCGAAGCCACATTGAGACCTACCTGCTTCATAGTCACCATTGAACGGGCTCCGCTGTATGCAGCGCCTGCTCCGAGTTCAAGAGCTGCCTTTTCGTTTACCGACCACTCAACATATACCGAACCATCGTTCATCTTTGCGGCAGTCTCAAGCACCTCTGTAGAAGGAGTACCGGGATAGCCCGAAACAACATTCAGACCTGCCGCGAGCGCTCCTCTTGCTATAGCGGCATTTCCCATCAAGAATTCCTTATGCATGATATCTCTCCTTTTCAATATCCCTCCGGCATGAGGATAATGCCATTAAACGGGACGTTCCTGATAAAATCCACATAAAAACATTATATCATTCTATATCTCCAATGTCAAAGGAAATAATCAAAAATCTCGGAAAAAATAAAAAGGACCGCACATGGCGATCCTTTTTGGTCATGTTGTAGCTTCCTCTTCGGGTTCAAGGAGAATATTCTCATCTGGGATATTTTCCGAAACGGCGTCAAAGTCATATTCCGTGAATGAATCAACCTTTTCCATCTTCAGCAGGAAGGGATATTCCTTGTTTTCGTTGTCAATGACAAGCTTGCCGTCCTTTAAGGTCAACGCGAAGCCCTCCATATCGTTCCACATGAAGAGCTGGGTCTTTTTCTCAGGTTCCCATTCATACAGCTGTTTTTCATTGAGTATATTCATCGAAGCAGTATTGTCCTTGTTCATTTCGAGCTGGAAGGACACATTTACAGGATAATCTCCGAGGCTTTCGGTGTATACCTCTTCACCCATAGTTATCTCGCAGGCTTCCCATTTTCCCATGAAGCGGCTGTAATCCACCTTGTCAAGACCTGCCTCAGTAGTCTTTTCAATGACAGTGAATTCGCTCACCGGCAGCAGGTAATAGATATCGGTCTCATCGCCCATATCCGCGTTCACCATTGTCATCTCACCCTGACTGACCGTACAGTCGAATTTGTCGTCGGGGCTCAGCAGGTGAAGGACATCGCTTCCGTTCTTGTCCGAGGTCACGCCCCATTTGTATTCAAGGCTCCTCTCCTTGCCGCGCGGATTCAGGTTATCAATATATTCCGCGGTATTATCTTCCTTTATGACAAGCTTTGCGATAGAGCTTATAGGATAGCCTGCATAGACTGTCTCGTATGTCTCTCCGTTGACCGAGACCTTGTATGCCTCCCACTTGCCGAGGAAAGGCGCTGCCGAATTATCAGTATTTTCGGAAGAAGCTTCCGTTGATGTTGCCTCCTCTGTGACAGCTTCCGTAGTTGGCTGAGGTGAGCTGCTTTTTTCATTCTTTTGGGTACAGCCGCAGAAAGTCCCCGCAAGCAGGACGGCTGAAATACAAAAACAAAAAATCTTTTTCATAAATACTCCTTTTGTTACTGCGTTATTCCGAAGTTCTGTATCACGCTTGCGGCGCTGTTGAGAGCTTCGGGGTCTATTTCCGTGAATTCTTCGACTTTTATAAGGTTGATAGACGAGCCACCCTCAATGATAGACAGCTTTCCGTCACTGTAATAGAGGTTCATAGTCTCGTCGGGGTCATTTCCGTTCAGGTCCTTGACCGTGAACAGAATGATATTTTCCTCTTTTTCCTTCCATTTTATCTCTTTGCCGGTATTTGCGTTCTGTATGATCTTATTGTCAACTGCCGACTGCCATACGACGCTGCCGTTATCCGCTATCTCAAATCTGAAAAGCGCTCCTATGGGGATACCGACGAACTTGTCGGTAGTCTCGCCGTTAAGGGTCATATTCTCCGCTTCCCACTTGCCGATATATTTCGGATCACGCTTTGCACCGCAGCCGGTCACGCATATGAGCATGATGACAGTCATTACAATTATTGCCGTTTTTTTCATATCCTGTCTCCCTTCCGTATAATGGTATTATACAGCATAAACCGCATAAAGTAAAGGCTTTTTTTGCTGAAAAAGGCTGCCGCATCACGCAGCAGCCTGTCAGGTCACTTGGTTTTTGTCTTGTAGAGCATCCATATAAGCTCAAGAACTCCCACTCCGATAAAGCCCAGCATAGTCTTCATGCTTGGCTTCTTGACCTTGAAGCGGGTTATAAAGGCAATGGCAATAACGAGCAGAGTTCCTCCGTATACCTCCGGGAACCATTCACCGATATCCTTATGGAAGCTGTATATCAGCGGAAGTATCAGTGACACGCTGGTGACCGGCAGTCCCTCGTAGACCTTGCGGTTCTCGGACGTCTTTGACTGTCTTTCCTCCTCAGCTACATTGAAGTAGGCGAGCCTTATCACAGCGCAAAGCGGAAAAAGCGCAAGTATAGGCAGATCTATCCAGTCCCGCATACCAACGGAATAGCCTATCAGCGCGGGAAGAACTCCGAAGCAGATAACATCGCACAGCGAATCTATCTGTATGCCGAATTTCTTTTCGCTTTCGGTGCGGTCTTTTTTTGTACGGGCGACCTTACCGTCAAACATATCACATAATCCCGATACCATAAGACAGATTATGGCATATTCGGGATGAGGTCTCATTCCGCCGAAGCCTGCTGCGAAGAACATACCCATTATCGACGAAATGAGGCTCAAATATGTAAGAATAACCGTATAGTTATAATATCCAATCATTTACTCAAACCTCGAATGATTTTTTGCTGCAATACATACCGTTGCGGTATAGAATACATTATACCATAAAGTATGTTTTTTTTCAAGTATTTTATATCATTTTAAAAATACCAAAATCTGCGCATATCCCGTTTGCGCAGTGAACCGTGCTTCCATGGCGGAGTTCCGGGCAGTGACCGCATCAGGCGGTCATCATAAATACGCAGACTTCCAGCTCACTCTCCCTTTTTCTTTCTTCCGCGCTTTGCGGGAGCCTTGGCAGCAGTTTTTCTGACGGCAGGCTTTTTCACAGCCTTTCCCACCGAGCTCTTTTCGAGGTTTACACGAAGCTGTTTCTGCTTTGTGCTTTTGTCCTCAAGACGCCTGTAAGCCTCTTCGTAGAAGTATTCCTGAGAATTCAGCGGCTTTTCGCGGCTTCGTCTCTCCCGGACGTACTCTCCGTCGCTGAGCATTATCCTTGCCTTGATGTTGTCGCGCATCATGGTGCGGAACATATCCCGGATACGCTTTTTCAGCCTTTCGTCCTCAACGGGAGCTGCCACCTCCACGCGGCGAACAGTATTCCTGCTCATGTAATCGGCTGAGCCGATATATATCTTCTGAGACCTGCCGTCCTTTCCGAATATGAAGATACGGCTGTGTTCGAGGAAGCGTCCCACTATGCTGCGTATGGATATATTATCGGTAAATCCAGGAACTCCGGCTATAAGGCAGCAGAGTCCGCGGACTATGAGCTCCACCTTTACGCCTGCCTGCGAAGCCTCTATCAGCTTCGCAATGACCGCAGGATCGTTGAGGGAATTTATCTTTGCGGCGATATAGCCGCTGCCGCCGTTCTCGGCAAGCTCTATCTGCTCGTCCATGAGCGCGAGGACCTGCGGTCTCAGCGCAAGGGGCGAAACAAGGAGCTTTCTTGTGTTTTCAATGTATGTGCCGTTGAGAAGAGACGCAAATACAGCCTCTGCGTCGGCAGCTATATCCCTGTCGGCGGTAAGGAGCATGAGATCGGTATAAAGGGCAGCTGTTTTTTCGTTATAGTTGCCCGTTCCTATCTGGGTAACGTAGTCATAGCCGCCGCCCTGAGCCTTTCTTGTGATGAGCAGCAGCTTTGAGTGCGCCTTGTACTCCTTGGGACCGTATATGACCTTTACGCCTGCCTCCTGAAGCTGCTTCGACCACTCGATATTGTTCTCCTCGTCAAAACGGGCGCGGAGCTCTATCATAACGAGTACCTCCTTGCCCTGCTCGGCAGCGGTACACAGAGCGTCTATGATCTTGCTGTTTCGTGCGAGACGGTAAAGGGTTATCTTTACGGAGACCACCTTCGGGTCGTTGGCAGACTCCTGCAAAAGCCTGATAAACGACAGATTTATGGACTCAAATGGATAGCTCAGAAGTATATCCTTCGACTTCACCTGCTGAAAAACAGGTCTTGTATCTGAAAGAGCCGCAGGCTTGCGCGGTGAGCGCGGCACATAGTGGAGCCGCGGATCAGTATCGTATTCCTGAAGGGTATAGAGGTACGAAAGGTCAAGGGGTATCCTTGATGTAAACACTCGGACGTTTTTCAGCTTGAGCTTCCTGCATATATAATCAAGGGCGTCGCGGCTGAAAACATCGGATATCTCAAGGCGCACGGGAGCAAGGCGCTGGCGCTTGTCAACAAGCTCCTCCATGCGTCTGCGGAACTCCGGACCTCTTCCGGAAGCCATTATATCGGCGCTCCTTGTAACTCTTATTAGGGCGCGGTCTATGACCTTGTAGTTCTTGAACATCTGATGCGCAAAACGGAGTATGACTTCCTCTTCAAGAATAAAGCGCTTTCCGTCGGGGCTGAGGTGGATTATCCTCTCAGAGCTGCTTGTATTGGCAGGGATAATGCCGATAGATACGCCCTTTTTCGCGCTGAGCTGCACAACCGCGTATATCTCCTTGTTCCTGAGGAACGGAAAGGGCAGGGCGTCATTGACGACTATTCCCGATATGAACGGCTTCAGCTCGCGTTTGAAGTACATTTCAAGGAAAGCCTGCTCTTCCTTTGTGGCTTTGTCGAAGCTTACGTGCTCGAAGCCGTATGCCGCGAGCTCGCTCATGGTCTTTTTCAGTGCTTCCTCTACAGAGGGCTGCATTCTGCGGACAGCCGTAAACACAGCGTCAAGCTGCTGAGAGGGCGTCATTCCGGAGAATTTGTCCTTTTTCCCGTCGTTTTCCTTTGCCTTGTCAGTCACAGAGCCTACACGGACCATGAAGAACTCGTCCAGATTGCTCTGATATATAGCCGAAAAAGACAGTCTTTCAAGAAGCGGAGTATCAGGGTCTGTCGCTTCCTCTAAGACTCTCTTGTTGAATTTAAGCCATGAAAGCTCCCGATTTTCGAGATATTCCATATATAGTCTCCAATCTTTTTTCAATACATGATTTCTGAGTTGTCTGACGGCTCAGTATTTGAACTGTCCGTTGCCTATGAATTCGCATATCAGCGAATCCGGCGTAACATCTGTTTTTTCTATCGGCACAAGCTTTTCAAGCACCTTTATGCACTCGCAAACCTCCGGAACGTCGGTAAGCTCCTGAAGCTGTGACAGAAGGTCGTTGCGGTATACCGACAGCTCATAGGACATGAATGTATCCACATCATAGTCGGAGCGGTACTTATACGGCATTATGTACTTGTTCTCGCCTGCTTCCACGCTGTGGAACATATTCATAGTCTCCCGGAGAGAGCGCTTGCGGAAGTTCTTATCCCGTATCATACGGCGCATAAGACGTATCCTTGACGGATGCAGGAGGATATCCTCATCAGATATCCTGGTGCGGACACTGACATATATCTTGCTTATCATGCTGTCAGGCACGGTTATTACCGCAGGATTCAGCGCATGGATACCCTCGAATATTACCAGCTCGTCTTTGTTGCGCTTGAACATCTTTCCGGAGCCGCAGCGTGTGGAGGTCTTGAAGTTGTACTTAGGGAGCTCTATCTCACGGCAGGCGCATATATCCTCTATCTGCTCGTTAAGGAGCTCACAGTCAACACGCAGCGGCGATTCAAGGTCCATTTTCCCCTCAGCCGCAAGAGCCTTTTCAGCCTCTGTCAGCGGACAGAACCAGTTGTCCATCGAAAGGGTATGCGTCTCATGTCCCATATCGTCAAGGAGCTTTTCTATCATCATCGCGGTAGTGGTCTTGCCGGAGCCCGACGGTCCCGACAGGAGTATTACCGGTTTTTCGTTGCGGTTCTCGGCGATATCGTCCGCTATCTTTTTCAGCTTGTAGAGGTAATCCTCGTTCACGGACTTTATATATCTGACAGGATCGCTGTCTATTCCCTGATTTATTCTTGTTATCTCAATATTCATTTATATCTCCCTTATCTTAAAATAAAATAATAAACGGAAGTAATTTTTTTCCTTCTCGTAAATAAACTGTTTTACAACATTAATATTATATCACATTTTTCGACGCATTTCAACCCGGTTATTTGTAGTTTTTAACGTCATTTTCAACAGAATGTTTAATCTGTTGCGGGAAATAGGGGCATTTCAAAAATTCTGTCTTTGCCTATTGACAAATTGTAAAATTTGTGCTAAGATAATTGTACAATATTACGAAAACGTCGATGAGGAAGGCTTTTCCGGAGCCGTTTCAGAGAGCAGCCGTCTGGTGCGAGGCTGCACGGTCAGGATATTACAGCATACCGCCTCTGAGTACGCCCAATAAGCGTCGGGAGCTCCCGTTACAGAGCACTTGAGATACGGAGCTTCTCTCCGTGTGAATCAGGGTGGAACCACGGTTATTATCGTCCCTTGTGCCTATTCATAGGCGTAAGGGGCTTTTTTGTTCTAAGGAGGTAAATCATGGCTTATAATCTGCATATTTTTAGAGGAACAGACTGGACAGACGGTGCTGATGATCCGATCACAGCAGATGAACTTCTCAGCATTGATGGCGTTGAGAAATTCAGTCAGCCTCCAATAACAAATCCAAGAACAGGTCTTTCAATGAGAATGAGTATGGGAATGGATAATATGTATTCATATGGTAATGCTGTATTCATGCTTGAAGATGGTATGATAACCGTTGCCTGCCGAAACGAAGACGTTCCTGATATAATGCGTCCGTTAGCAGAAGCTCTCGGAGCTGTTATTCAGGGAGACGAGGAAGAATATTATTGATAAATTATAATAATTCTGTTGCAAAGAAGGTGAGAATGTGAGCAATATCAGGTACAACGAACAGGAGGAAGCCTTCGAGCTGCCCTATAAGCTCTGGAACAATACCATGACGGTCCGCTTCTATACCGACGCCGAGGATACTATCATGAAAAAGCTCAGTGATATCGCAAAAAAACTCGCAAAGCTGGACGGTAGTAAAAGCACCGTTGCAGGTATGCTTATCGACGAGGGCTACTACGAAGGCTCAAACGCAGAGGAGCTTGCTAAGATACTCAGGCTCGAAAACGTATATGTGGATATCGACGACGAGGATACCGTTGTATGCTTCGATACAGGCACAGACGACGGTTTTATGCAGGGATTCGCCCATGTAGAGCTCTTCGGCGAGCTTTTCGAGATAACTGGCTGGGTCGAATGATATGGATATGCCAGTCCGTAAGGATATACGCCCCGATGACTATGATTATTCCCGCAGCGGCGAATTGTTCAGTAAATAATAAACACACATAAATATCATCAAAAAGGAGAGATCAATATGATCAGATTAACATTACCCGACGGCAGTGTCCGTGAGATTGAGGCTGCACAGTCAGCCGCAGAGATCGTAAAAGGCATAGGTATGGGACTTTACAAGGCTGCCTGCTGCGTAAAGATAAACGGAGAGGTAAAGGATCTCCGCACCGTTATCGACAGTGACTGTCAGTTCGAGGTCTGCACCTTCGACTCAATCGACGGCAAAAAGACCTTCTGGCACACAGCCTCCCATATACTTGCACAGGCTGTAAAGAGACTCTATCCCGCAGCAAAGCTTGCTATCGGTCCTGCTATCGACAACGGCTTCTACTACGATTTCGACCTTGAAAAGCCCTTCACTCCCGAAGAGCTCGAAAAGATCGAGGCTGAAATGAAGAATATCGTCAAGGATGGCATAGAGCTTGAAAAGTTCGAGCTTTCACCTGCCGAGGCTATCGCTAAGCTGAAGGAAATGGACGAGCCCTACAAGGTCGAGCTCTGCGAGGAGCACGCTGACAAGGGCGAGCCTATCTCATTCTACAAGCAGGGCGAGTTCATCGACCTCTGCGCAGGTCCTCACCTTATGACAACAGCTCCCGTAAAGGCTTTCAAGCTCATCTCATGTACAGGCGCTTACTGGCGCGGCAGTGAGAAGAACAAAATGCTCAGCCGTGTATACGCTACCGCATATCCCAAGGCAGCAGACCTTGAGGCTGACCTCAAACAGCGTGAAGAAGCAAAGCTCCGCGACCACAACAAGCTTGGACGTGAGCTGGAATACTTTACAACTGTTGACGTTATCGGTCAGGGACTTCCCGTACTTCTTCCGAAGGGCGCAAGAGTAGTTCAGCTCCTCCAGCGCTGGGTAGAGGACGTTGAACAGAAGCACGGCTATCTCCTCACAAAGACGCCTCTCTTCGCAAAGAGAGAATTCTTCAAGATATCAGGTCACTGGGATCACTACCTCGACGGTATGTTCATCATGGGCGACCCCTACGACGAGGAAAAGGAGTGCTTTGCCCTCCGTCCCATGACCTGTCCTTTCCAGTATCAGGTATTCCTCAACAGACAGCGCTCCTACCGTGATCTTCCTATGCGTCTGGGTGAGACCTCAACACTGTTCCGCAAGGAGGACTCAGGTGAGATGCACGGTCTTATCCGTGTTCGTCAGTTCACTATCTCCGAGGGACATCTTGTGCTCCGTCCCGAACAGCTTGAAGAGGAATTCAGGGGCTGTCTCGAACTTGCAAAGTATATGCTCGGCACAGTAGGTCTCCTTGAGGACTGTACCTTCCGTTTCTCACAGTGGGATCCTGCAAACCCGAAGAACAAGTACGAGGGCACAAAGGAGCAGTGGGATCATGCTCAGGATGTAATGGGCAAGATACTCGACCACCTCGGACTCGAATACACAATTGGTATCGACGAGGCTGCATTCTACGGTCCTAAGCTTGATATCCAGTACAAGAACGTATACGGCAAGGAAGACACTCTCGTTACTATCCAGATAGATATGCTTCTCGCTCAGCGCTTCGGCATGGAATATGTTGACGTTGACGGCACAAAGAAGACTCCTTATATCATTCACAGAACATCACTGGGCTGCTATGAGCGTACCCTCGCTTACATGATAGAGAAATACGCAGGCGCTATGCCTCTGTGGCTGGCTCCCGAACAGGTCCGTATCGTTCCTGTTGCTGACCGTCATCTTGACTTCTGCAACGAGCTCATGTCAAAGCTTGAAGCCGCAGGCATACGTGCTACTATCGACGACAGAGCAGAAAAGGTCGGCAAGAAGGTTCGTGACGCAAGACTTGAAAAGCTCCCTGTATGGGTAACTGTAGGCGATAAGGAAGTTGAGAGCAATACTGTTTCAGTAAGCTCAAGACGTGAGGGCGACCTCGGTTCAATGACTCCGGGCGAATTCATCGCAAAGCTCATTGAGGATATCGCAAACAAGGTAAGATAAACAGCTGAATAATAAAAATATAAAGCCTGTATTGTAATCAATACAGGCTTTTCTTTGTTTCAATGACAGCCTCGCAGCGGCTGCCGGACAAAAACTATTTTATGATATAAAGCTTCTCTTTTCCTTTGGTGGTTTCGAATACGGCAACTCCTCCGTCCGGAATCACAGTCTGACGGTATTCTCCTTTTTCAAGCACGGTATAAACAATACCATAATCAGGCAGAAGGAGCTTCACACTATTGCAGTTCATAATTATCTTTCCGTCAACAACAACAGGGATCTCTCTGATATTGTAATCGTCCAGTGAACTTGTATAATGCATATTTTTCTCCAGATCGAACGTGTCTATACCATATCCCATGTAGCAGATCAGGTATCTGTCATCGCTGTATATCGGTGAACCAATTTCACAGTCTTCCTTAATATTGAAGTCATATCCTTCCATGTGGAGCTTATAATATTCTCCGTTTAATTCATATGACGCAATGGAGCCATCTGTTCCCTTGAAACTGTCACTTTGCCCGTCATATGCATAGATGTCAATTGCAACTTCACCTGAAGTGTATTCAATTATCTCAAGCAGTACCTCATCTTTCAAATCGCTGCCAAAAATGTTTGCATAAACGCTGTTTATGCTTTGCAAAAAAGCCTCTGCATTTCCAATTCCTTTTTCAAATACCGTCCTTTCCTTCATTGTACTCAGGTCAACGATATTTACAGAAAGATCCTCTCCGTTTATTTCACAGTAAAACAATTCATTATCCCTGAAAGCAAAACTGCAGGTGACTTTGTTTATATCATCAGACGACCAGCTGTAAAGTTCTTCAAGCTTGCTGCTGTTCAGGTCATACCTGAAGAACGACCATTCAAAAAAACTTCTGATACGCGGTGAACTGCCATATTCCACAATGAAATATACCTTTCCGTCAATGCCGCTGAATTCAATGATCCTGCCCTCTTCAGGCTGGTCTGTAACAAGATCAGTTCTCTGCACCTGGGTATATATCCCGTTTTCAAATCGCAGATGCTCCTGATTTCTGAAAAAGAAATCCGCATATTCAGCTCTGTTGCATATGGGGATCCTTTCGCCGAAATCAAGGTTTTTCAGGTCATAGCTCTCGATACTGCAAGGCGGTTCATCATATGACATTATCGTTCTGACAGTAATATCCCTGAAATTGTCTGAATAATATTCCTTTCTGCTTTCAGACACATTTTCGCTGACGGAAGAGATCTCGGAAGTATTTTCGGTAACATTTTCCGTCACGGTGTTTTCCGGAATAATGTTGTTTTTATCCTCGCTGCATGAAAACAGTCCTGTCAAAAGTACAGCTGCTGCAAAAAAACTTATGATACGCTTCATTTTTTCTCCTCTCAGCCTGAATACAGACTTTCCTTATTTTATCACATACAGCCTTTCACAGCCTGATGTAAAGTCTGTCACAACCAATCTGCCGTTGTCTTCACTCATCTGATATTCCCCGCTGTCAAGAACGTCAAAAATGAGTCCCTGCTCCGGTATGAGACATTTTAAATCTCTGCCCAGAAGGAATATCTTTCCGTCTTTTACTCCTATCTCATAAAAAAAATCTATATCGGACATCGAATTCATATAGCACTCATTCTTTTCAAGGTCATAGGTCTCAATACAGTCATTGCCATAGAAATACAGACGATCCTTTTCCATGTATATCAGGCCGATGCTGCCTTCCGATACATTAAATTCATATTCATCAGTGGAAATCGTACCGCCGGAGCTAAAAAACGGATTGATACGGATATAATCCTCCGCAAAGCAGTCATTATCACTGTCGTAATAATACATTCTTTGTTTGTGTGAATATGAAAGCTCCTCAATAGTCTCAACAAGAAATACTGTATCTGTACTTGTTGTTGCGAATATCAAAGAAAATCTGCTGCCTGTTGTCAGCGCAAACCTCTCAGAGCCGCTTTCTTTTTCAAATACCGTTCTTTCCTTGCCTGAGCTGAGATCAATAACATTTACATATACTTTTTCACCGCGACTTATACAGCAGAACACCTCGTTGTCTCTTAAAATGACATTGCTGCAGTACTTATCCACAGCGTCAGATGACCAGCTGTATACCTCATCTGTCCTGCCGCTCCCTGTGTCATAGCTGAACAATGCCCAGTCATAACAGCCCTTGTGGCTGTTGCTGTTATCAATTATCAGTCCGTAATCAACAAGCAGATATATTTTTCCGTTATCGGCAAAGCTGTTTATCATAAAGCCCTTTTCAGGCTTATCAGAATAATCGTGCCAGTCCACCCTCGCACGGTATTCCATATCGTCAAGGTCTACAATACGGTCGCCCTTCATGCCCTCATAAAACTTCTCCGCGTTTTCGGCTCTGTTGCACACCGGTATCCTTTCGCCGAAATCCATGCCTCTCAGGTCATAGCTCTTGATCTCACAGTCGGCTTTTTCGCCTGTGAACACAGTGGATACATTTATACTCCTGAATTCGTCCGAACTGATGATCCTTTTCTGAGACGTGCCCTCCTCGGCAGCAGCGCTCCCAGACTCTTCCGAAGCGTTTTCGATATCTGCGTTTTCACTGACGACCGTATCGCCGCCGCTTTCAAAAGCGCTTTCCGTTACTACGTTTTCAGGCTTTTCCGGAGTTATGTCGTCTTTCTTGTCATTGCATGAAAATAAAGCTGCCGCAAAAACAAAAACGGTAAATAAACTTATGATACGTCTCATTTTATACTCCCTTCAGCGTATAATATATATGTGGTCTGTCTATTATCTGTATTGAAACCTTTTTCAGCCGGTCTTTCTTTTAATTTTACTGTTTTTTGCGAAATGTGTCAACCTAAAACGCAAAATATCACAATTGCACAATGGATTCATGTATTTTCCCCAAATCCTTTATGCAGTCAGAGTATGATTTTGTCATTTGTTTGGAATTTCAGAGCCAAATGTACACAAATTTGCAAAAAACAGCAATTTGTGGTATAATATTATGATAATGCAAGATATCTACCCATACACAGACGACGACTTTATCCAATAGGAGCAATTTAATATGAGTACTGAAACTTTAATGAAATACGATTCTCCAGCAGAGAGCTTCAGCGAAGCTCTGCCTATCGGAAACGGACGTATCGGTGCAATGATCTACGGTACAGCTCTGAACGAAGCTATCGTTCTCAATGAGGACTCTGTCTGGTCGGGCGGTCTCCGCCACAGGATAAATCCGGACGCAGCGGACGGCTTCAGGGAGGTGCGCGGTCTTCTTAGAGAGGGCAGAACAGCCGAAGCAGAGGAAGCTGCCCTGAACAAGATGCAGGGCGTTACTCCGAATATGCGCCGTTATATGCCGCTCGGCGAGCTCGATATCGCCCTCGAAGCAGACGGAAAAGCCCGTGAATATTCACGCAGTCTCGATATAGGCAGCGCCGTTGCGGACGCTTCTTTCTCTGTGAACGGCGTGGTATACACAAAGGAATACTTCATCTCCGCACCTGACGAGGTAATGGTAGTGCGTATACACGCCTCCGAACCGGGCTCGGTATCCCTTTCATGCGGTCTCGGCGGACGGGACGACTGCTACGACGACAACCGCCCCTGCGGTAAAAATATGATACTCTTCAACGGCGGCACCGGAAGCCGCGACGGTATTTTCTTCGCAGCCTGCCTCGGCGCTTCCTCCAAAGGCGGAAGCATAAAAACAGTGGGCAGCAGGATATGCGTCAAGGACGCTGACGAGGTAATGCTGGTACTCTCGGTAAGGACCAGCTTCTACAGCCAGATGTATGAGGATTCCGCGAAGCTTGACGCTGAAATGGCTTTGCAGTGCGATTTTGACGAGCTGTACTACCGCCATGTGAACGACTACAAGGAGCTCTTCGACAGAGTGGAGCTCTCTCTCAATGACAACAGCGGCGAGGAGCTTACCCTCCTTTCCACTCCCGAACGCCTTGACCGTATCAAGGGCGACGAGCTGGACAATACCGACTGCCGCAGACTTATCAACGACAACAAGCTCATCGAGCTCTACTTCAACTTCGGAAGGTACCTTATGATATCATGCAGCCGTGCAGGCACTCAGCCCGCAAACCTTCAGGGACTCTGGAACGACCTTATGTCGCCTCCCAACGGCAGCCGCTATTCCCTGAACCTCAATACCGAGATGAGCTACTGGCCCGCGGAGAGCTGCAATCTTTCAGAATGCCACCTGCCCCTTTTTGACCTGCTGGAGCGTGTATGCGGAAACGGCAGGGTCACAGCAAAGGAGATGTACGGCATAAACAAGGGCTTCGTGTGCCACAGCCACACCGATATATGGGGCGATTCGGCTCCGCAGGGTGAAAGCTGCACCTCAAGCATATGGCCTATGGGCGGCGCATGGCTGGCTATACACGTCTTTGAACACTATGAATATACCCTCGACACGGATTTCCTTGCCGAGAAATACCATATACTAAAGGAAGCTGCCGAGTTCTTCACCGAATATCTCACTGACGACGGCAGCGGCAGACTCGTGTCAGGTCCTTCCGTTTCCCCGGAAAATACCTACATCGACGGAAACGGCACCGAAGCAAGTCTGTGCATGGGTCCCGCAATGGACTCGCAGATACTCACCGTGCTTTTCTGCTCCGCCATAAAGGCTGCTCATATACTCGGCAGGGACGAGGCGTTTGCCGCAAAGCTGACGGCTATGCTGAAAAAGCTACCTCAGCCGCAGGTGGGCAAGTACGGACAGATAATGGAATGGGCTGAGGACTACGACGAAAAGGATATAGGACATACCCATATATCCCAGCTTTTCGCGCTTTATCCGGCAGGTCTCATCTCTCCGGTCAGAACGCCCAAGCTCGCGGACGCCGCAAGAGCTACCCTCGTCCGCAGGCTTATCCACGGCGGAGGATACACAGGCTACAGCAGCGCATGGGTAACAAATATGTGGGCAAGGCTCTTCGACGGCAGAATGGTCTACGAGAACCTTATGCGCCTGCTCTCACATTATACAAATCCGAATATGACCGTTTCAAAGCCGGCTTTGCAGCTGGAGGGAAATTTCGGCGGAACTGCCGCCATAGCTGAGGCTCTCATGCAGAGCTGCGGCGGAGAGATAAATCTCCTGCCCGCACTTCCCGATGAATGGAACAACGGTCACGTATGCGGTCTGAAAGCAAAGGGAGGCTTTACTGCCGACATCTTCTGGACTGCCAATAAACTCAACCGTGCCGAGATAACCTCTGAGCTCGGCGGCGAACTCAGACTACGCGCAAACTGCGCAGTAAGCGTTTCCTGCGACGGTGCTCCCGTAGATCTGCGCACAGAGGACGGTCTGGTAATATTCAGCACAGAACGGGGCTGTACCTATACTATCAAGGCATGATCTCCCAGGAGGATTAAATGGACATTCGCAAACCTATCGCTCTTGCAGCAGCAGCGGCGGCTGCTTTATCGTCTTTTGCCGCCTGTAACAAAAAGAATAAGATGACCGCTTCCGTGCCGATAATCGTGGAATCTGTCTCGGATCCCACCACAGCGGTGACGACTACCGTACCAGTGGAGACATATCCGGACTATCCCGTCACCTTTCCCGAAATAGAGAAAAAGGAGTCCGGAAACCTCTATGAAGCTGAAAACGGTGAGCTGAAGGGCGGCGCAAAAGCGGCTACTGATATGCCGGATTTCAGCGGTGACGGCTATGTCACAGGCTTCGGCAGCGAGGGCAAGGCTTCCGTCGTTTTCGAGATAGATGTCCCCACAAATCAGCACTATGACCTTTCCTTCAATATTTCTTCCGGAAAAGCCGCGGACTGCCGCATTACTCTCGGAGACAAACAGCTGACTGTATTCAGGTCCGCGGACAACGGCAAATTTACTTATATAACCCTATACGGAGTTTTTCTCACAAAGGGCAGGCAGAAACTGGAAATAACGCCGCTGAACGGCGATATCTGCCTTGATTACCTGAAAATAGAGAACAATACCTCCCTCAGCGATATAAGCTACGACGCAAAGGGCGACACGGTCAACAAGAACGCAGGGGAATCCGCAAAGGAGATAATGAGCTTCCTGTCAGAGAATTACGGAAAATATATGCTGACAGGTCAGTACGCCTACGGCGGAAATAATTCCGAGCTCGACCTCATTTACCGTACTACAGGCAAATATCCCGTTGTACGGTGCTCCACGCTCGATGTCCCCGATGAGAGCTTCGACGATTCCTTCCGGGAAATAGACGCTTCCGCGGAATGGTATTTCAACGGCGGCATACCCTTTATAAGCTGGTACTGGAAAGCTCCGTCGGATACGAAAAGCGGTATGCGCACTGAGGATACTGATTTCGACATCTCAAAAGCCGTTACAAATGAGGAGCTTGCAGAGCTTACCGAGGAAGAGATACGCGAGCTCTACAGCAAGGGAATTATTTCCAGGGAATGTTACGGCATAATACTTGATATAGACAATATGGCAGGTCAGCTGACCTCCCTTAAAAACCGCGGTGTGCCCGTACTTTGGAGACCACTCCCCGAAGGCAGCGGCAGCTGGTACTGGTGGGGCGCTCAGGGCGACAAGCCCTACAAGTGGCTGTGGAAACTGATATACGAACGCTTCACGAAGTATTTCGATCTGGATAACCTTATCTGGGTATGGAACGGTCAGAGCGAAGGCAGCCTTGTGGACAAGCGTACCTTCGATATCGCCTCGGTAGACCTTTATATAAACGACGAAAAGGACTACGGAAACAGATATTATGATGCCTTCGCGGCAGTACAGAAATTCGTGGGTACCGACAAGATAATAGCTATAAGCGAGTGCGGAAGCGTTCCCGACATGGACGCTGCTTTCCGCGATAATGCGGTATGGTCCTTCTTCGGAGTGTGGTACGGAAAGTACATACAGGACGATAAGGGCGAATACAGCGAGGAATATACCAACACGGAAGCCCTCATAAGAGCCTACAACTCCGACGGAGCCATAACCCTCGACGAGTACAGAAAGCTCAGGGGACTGGACGAGCCCGGAACAGCAGATAAAAAGGAGGACGCGGATGAATGACGATTTTACCCCGGTAAGACCTGATTCCGAGGTGCAGAAGGAACTCACCGAAAAAATGCTCCGCGAAGTCTCAAGGAACGACCACGCTGCGGTAAGCTTCAGAATGTGGGACACCCTTGTTTTGATGCCCTTTTCTCAGCCTGAGGACCTGTTCCTCTTCATGGAGGACGACTTCGCCATGTACAATACCGGCGAAAAGACCTTTACCGAGCTCCGTACAGAGGCGCAGAAGGCCGCAGAGAAAAAGTACGCTCTCAAGGGCAATGTCACCCTTGAAAAGATATACGACATATTCGTGAAGCTCAGCGGCGTTTCGCCGTCCTGCCGTGATAAGCTCATCATGAGGGAATGCGACCTTGTACATCATTTCGCATTTCCGAGAAAAACCGGCAAGCTCCTTTTTGACAAGGCTAAATACTGCCATAATAAGGTCATAGTGGTCTCGGATTCCTACTATCCCCGCGATGTTGTGGTAAAGGTGCTCTGCGACTGCGGCTACGGCGAATACAGCTCCCTTGTGATACCCTCGGAGAATAATATCCCCGATTCCGCGGCAACAGGCTTCATAGACCTTGTTATCAAAAAATCCGGAGTCGGCGCAGAGAATATACTCCATATAGGCGGCGACCTGATAAACGATGTGGAAGCCCCAATACAGCGCGGCATGAAAGCCCTGCTGCTCCAGCCGGTGCTGCCTCTTATGGTAAGGTCGGGCAGGCTCAGAGGCTTCATAGAGGAGAAGCATCTGTATGACATAGACGAAAAGCAGTTCATGGCGCTGAGATGCTCATTTGCACTGTACGCTGCCTACGGCTTCGACGCTCCCCAGAACAAGGTGCCGAAAAGCGACTTCTGCGGCGACGAGTATATGATAGGCTTCATAATACTCGGTCCCCTCTGCTTTATCAAAGACTTTGAGCCACAGTCGGATATGCAGTCAGAGCTTATCGCGGCTATGGAGAAAAATCAGAAAATTATAGACGGCAGGCTCGATTTTGAGAAGATGCTGTATCATCATTTCGGCGATTTTATCGGGAAATACGGCGGCGAAGGCTGTCAGCTGGCACTGGAATTCCTCGAAAAACACAGCTATATCGGCGACAGGGAGAAAATAATCCCCTTTCTTTCCGATAAAGGCAGTAAAAAATGGGGAAGACCCGAAAGCGAGCCGAAGCTTGCGCCCGTCCATACAAAACCGGTCAAAAAGAACGTCCTTCAGAAGCTTGCCGACAAGCTTTTCCCGGAGGGAACAAAGGTGAGAAATATGACAGACGACGTTCTCACCGGTAAAAAACGGAAAAAATAACCTTTTCCATGCGTATTCATATTTATGCGACAGCCTTATTCGACGGCGTTTTATAACAGTCCGGAACTGTTACATTTCCGGCGCAAAAACCGCGTAATATCCTAAAAAAACCCGTTGCTGCCCCTTTTGTGATGTGATATCATTATTAAGCGGTCGAAACCGCGGAACAAAAGGAGGTATAAAATATGAATAACAAAGTAAAGGTGCTTATCGGCGACGATTCCGCTGAAACAGGAGTCAGCGTTGCAAATAAGCTCCGTGAAAAGGGTATGTACGCTTACACAAGACGCAAGGACTGCGGTGTGATACTTGAATCCATAAAAAAGGATCCCCCGGACGCAGCCGTCCTCGATATCTCATCACAGAACGGCGATGTTATATCACTGATGAAGAATGTCAGGGAATCAGGCATAAAACCGCCTGTTTTCATCATAACATCATCTTATGACAACGAGTTCATCGAGCGTCAGGTGACAGAAAACGGAGCCTCACGCTTCATGCTCCGTCCATGCAGCGCCGACGACCTGTGTACAGCTATAAACTCAGCTCTCGGCGACAGAGTGAGCAGTCTCAGCGACGATATGGAGGTTGTAGTCACCGATATGATACATCAGCTTGGCGTTCCCGCTCATATCAAGGGATACCACTACCTCAGAACAGCTATACTCTATTCCATAGAGGATAAGACCCTGCTTGACAGCGTTACAAAGCTGCTCTATCCCACAGTCGCAGGTATCTACGATACCACTTCATCTCGTGTTGAACGCGCTATCCGCCACGCTATAGAAATAGCATGGGACAGAGGCAACGTCGACACCCTCAATTCCTTTTTCGGCTATACAGTAGATACCGGAAAGGGCAAGCCTACAAATTCGGAATTTATCGCACTTATCACGGATAAGCTCCGTCTGCGCTACAAAAGCGCTCTCAGAACTCACTGATATCCTTTAAGCTGTGATGATGACGGATTGTATATATATCGCTAAGCGCAGGTATTTTCTGCTCAGCGACAGAATAAAAGTAAAGGAGAATCATCATGGCATTAAGAAAAATCGATATCAGCGAGCTTTCATTCAATCCCTTCGACAAGATAGGCAAACAGTGGATGCTCCTGACAGGCGGAAACAGGGAAAAATACAATACCATGACCGCTTCATGGGGTCAGCTCGGCGTTCTTTGGAATAAAAATGTACTGACCTGCTATATCAGACCTAACCGCTATACTTATGAGTTCATTGATAAAGATGAATGCTTTACTGCAAGCTTTTTCAGCGAAGAACAAAGAAATGCCCTTTCCTTCTGCGGCTCCCATTCGGGCAGAGACTGCGACAAGGCAAAGGAGACAGGTCTTACTCCCGCTGAAATAGACGGCTGCATGACATTCGCAGAGGCTGAACTCGTTCTTGTATGCCGTAAGCTTTACAGCTACGACCTGCAGGAAAGCGGATTTCTTACCGACGACGGTATCCCCGGAAAATTCTTTTCCTCTGATCCGTACCACAGAGCGTATATATCCGAAATTATCGGAGTATACGTCAAGGAATGATATTACCGGCATAAAGTAAAGATAATATCATAAAATAACTGTGCATAAAAATATATCGCACAGTCAGGAGCTCTTATGCTCAATGGGGTATTACTGTTATTTTTTTAACACTGAGCTATTTCCATATCCGTAGTGAACTGTATCAGTCATTATGGAAAAACTCATTGGAGGGATATTAATGAAGAAAAACATTTTTAAAGAGGTCGCTGAAAAGAACGGAGTGACCGAAGAGGAAGTAAGACGTGAGATAGAAAAGTCCATAGCAGAAGCCTGCAAGGATCCCGACGCGCCTATAAACAAGATCGGCAAGGGCAAGGTACCCACTCCCGAGGAGGTCATGGAGCACGTCCTCAAGGAGCTCGAAAAAGCGAATATGAACTGAAAAGATCCCCCTATAGCTTAGGGGGATCTTTTTTTTACGGAATATTTTTCATCCTCGGACAAATAAATGGAGATAGCATGATTCTCAATTCTCAACTCCGAACTCTCAACTTAATAAAAACGCCCCCTGCCGACCGTGAGTTGTCCGCAGGGGGATTTAATTCTTATATGATCAAAAAAGACCTTATTCAGCAGAGTTGAGCTTCTTAGCGAGCTGTGACTTCTTTCTTGCAGCCTTATTCTTGTGCATAAGACCCTTTGCGCAAGCCTGATCAACTCTCTTGATAGCAACCTTGATAGCCTCTGCCTTGTCAGCAGCACCGCTTGTTACAGCTGCATCAGCCTTCTTGAGAATAGTCTTGAGATTGGACTTTCTTGCCTTATTGGCAGCAGCCTTTGTAGCATTGACCTTTACTCTCTTCTTTGCAGACTTAATGTTTGGCATTTTGTTACACCTCCTTGAATTATGCAGACCGAATAATCGTCCGCATTTAACAGATAATAGGAGCAAACACGGGTTTAGTTCACTCCCTGACAGCTGCAACGCACAGCTGCCCTACTGAGACAAATATAATTATAGCATTTTTCAACACTGTTTGCAATAGTTAAAAGTGAAATAATCCTGAGAAATATTTTCCACAATTAAAGCATAATGCACAATATACGGAGGTATACATGGAGATCCGGACAGATCTTGCCCTTGAAAGTATAACGGAAGATGATATGACAGAGAATGTTCATATACGGACAAGAGGCGATATATTCAGTATTACCGAGATAATCATAGACGATGACAGCTGTCTTGCTTCAATAGGCAAGGGCAAGGGACGGTATATAACCCTTGAGGGCGGCAGTCTCAGCCGTTTTTCCGAGGATTACAGGCTCATGGCAGAGGAGCTGGCACAGGAGCTCTCAGCGCTTCTCCCCGAAGGAGAAGTGCTCGTGGTTGGACTTGGCAATAATGACATAACTCCCGACGCCATAGGTCCGCAGACAGCTTCAAAGGTACTTGCCACCCGGCATTTAAGGGAGGAGCTCGACAGCGATGAGGAACACTTCCTCACGTCCCTGCGGCGTGTAAGCGCCTTTGCAGGGGGAGTTATGGGACAGACCGGTATCGAGACTGCGGAGATAGTCCGGGCTATAGCAGCGGAGCTCCGACCTGCCGCCATTATTGCGATCGACGCTCTCGCCTGCACGGATATAAGCCGTCTCGGCACTACCATACAGATAACCGATACAGGTATATCTCCGGGGAGCGGCGTTTCCAACGAGCGTAAGGAGCTGTCGGAAAAGCTTTTCGGTATACCCGTTATCGCCGTTGGAGTTCCCACAGTTGTGGATATGCATACTATCGTAAAAAGTCTCACGGGGAAAAGAATAAACGGGGAGCTGCCCAATATGATGGTGACTCCCCGTGATATCGACCGCCTGACGGAAAGAGCCTCTCAGCTACTTGCCTTCGGGATAAACCTCGCCTTGCAGCCCACCCTCAGCTTTGAGGACGTGAGAGGTCTTTTTTAATGCGTAATTATTATGTCGGCTTCATTTAATTATTTATAGGAACGCCATTTCAGCGCCCATGCCAAAATCATCGGATTTTGCGGACGCCCAAAGGGCGCCCCTACAAATTGCGCCGTAAGCGATGTGCGGGTATCGGTTTTTGTGATAGTGAGCGAGCTTGCAAGCGACAACGTGGTAAGCCAGCGCGGGCTCAGCACGCTACCACATGAATTCCACATCGGGAGCTTTTACCATTTTTATCTCAGGCTCTGGCTGGGCGAGCTGCTGCTCCTTTTCTTCTTTGAGAAGCGCCTTTGCAAGCTCCTCCATTTCAACTATCTCATGGAAATAATCGTTGAGAGGCTGCACCGCCTGAAAGACCTCGGCGGTATGCTCCGCTATTTTTCGGGAGAAAAGCTCCGCCGGGTCGCCGACCTTAGTATATACGCTCAGTCCCTTTTTCACGAAAAAGCGCTCCAGCTCAGGTACAGGACAGGACTTTTTACGCTTATATTCTTCACCGCCGAGGGTCAGCCCGTACTTTTCAACAAGATCATCGACCATGTTGAGAAATGGCTCTGCGTCCTCAAGAAGTCCGCTGCGGAAACGCTCCATAACAGCGGCTTCGGGCTTTGAGATACGGAAGCCGAACTCAGCTCCCTCTGGTGAAAGCTCGAAATAAAGGGTGGGAGTCTTGTTCCAGTACCATGCGTCATAGCGGATATATATCCACATCGTATCGCGGTAGTGGAGGTACGGCGCAAAATTCTCGTCGCGGTATATCCTTCCCACCTTGTACATCATGCCGTCGATATCGGAAAATGGCGCAAAAAGCTCCTCACCGAGAGCCTTCAGCGGCTCATATATCTTTCCGGTGTAGACCACCTTACGCGGCTCGAACCAGTCTTTATTGTTGTTATGCCTTATACCAAGGAGGAACTCCAGCGCCTCCTGCGAAAATCCTTCAAACATTTATATCTCCTTCTATAAATCCAAATTTAGCAAAGCTAAATTTGGATTTAGTTGAAAATTGAGAGTGGAGAGTTAAGAGTTAATGAGTTCGCTGCGCTCATATTATTTAAATTATATCGCCGCAGGCGATACACCACAACTGTCAACTCTCAATTCTCAACTCTAAAATAAATCATAATTTTGCTCCGCAAAATTATGATTTATTATATCACAGTTTGCAATATTATTCAAGTGAGCAAAATAACACCTGATTTTTACAGCAATATAATCCTACTTTTATTTCACAAGACGGTGAAATAACTTTCAACATAGTGTTGAATAGAGTGTGGATTCATATGTTCGATTGTTGATAACGATGTTGAAAAGGTGGAAAACAACGCAGAATACACTTTTTGGAAGTAGGTAAAAGTTGAAAACCCTGTGGATAAACGGGGAAAATAAGTAAACAATAAAAATATGTTGTGGAAAGAGACTCCACAACAATTTATCGTAAAGGATAGGATTTGTATGAAAAAGCTTTTAGCAATATGCTCCATATTTTTTACAGTCTGTGCAGCGCTCACAAGCTGCGGAAATAACAACGACGGCCACTATACCGACGACGGGACAGGCATAGTCACAGAGCACAGCACGACCGCTAAAAAGTACGAAAGCACCACGGACAGACGTGATAATTCCGCTAAGGACCGTCTGGACGACGCTGCCGACGGTGCAGGCGACGCCGGCAAGGACATCGTAAGCGGTGTCGGTGACGCCGGAAAAGACCTCATTGACGGAGCTCAGGACGCTGTTGACGACGTTATCGACGGACTCGACGGCGAAAAGGAAACAGATACAACGACAACAACAAGCAAAGACAGATAACTAAAGGCGGACTTTATGTCCGCCTTTTCAACATTTAATTATGAATTGTTGAAATTATGAGCACAGCTCAGCCATAGCCTCTGCCATTATCTCCGCATTCTTTATAAGCTCCCTGACAGTAATAAACTCGTCAGGACAGTGCATATTGTAGTTCTTTCCGGGAAATTCCGCTCCGAAGGCAACTCCGCCCTCTATCTCGTGTACATAAGTGCCGCCGCCGATAGCGATACAGCGTCCCTTATCACCGGTGACCTTCTCATAAACGCGCAGAAGAGTCTGTACAAATACGCTGTTTTCATCGGTGCAGTGAGGCTCTACTCCCTCGCAGGAGTCTATATCGAAGCCTGCTTCACGGAGTTTTCCGCAGATAATATCACTTATCTCTGCCTTTGTGCGGTCAAGCGGAAAGCGAATATCCACACCGCCGTGAAGTCTGCCGTCTTCAGTGTACAGAAGCGACAGTACACAGGTCATATCTCCCGAAATTTCGTCGCGGAAGCCAAGTCCACAACTCTTTCCGCTGAATTCTCCGTGTGGGAAGAGCTCCTTCAGCTTCATAAGCAGCGGCAGCCCGTAATTATTGAAATGCAGGAACTTTGTTATGGCATTTTCTCCCTTTTCCGGAGTTGAAGCGTGTGCGGACGTTCCGTGCATACCTCCGTAATTCATGGAAACATTGCCGTTTTCATAAAGTCTTATATCGTGGGTACACTCCTGCGGAACAGCGTTTATCACTTCACCGCCCTTGATAAAACCATTATTGAACTCAGCTGAGAAATAGACTCTCAGCATACCCTTTTCCGCATTTATCAGCGGATATTCGCCGTCTGGAGTGAACACCGCAGGCGGCAGCTCATGCTTTTTGCGGTAGTATGCAAGGTCTGCCGAGCCATTCTCCTCGTTGGTGCCGAATATAAGGCGTATGCCCTTTTTCAGCGGTATACCCAGCTCCTTAACTGCTCTTGCGGCAAAGAGGGCTGCAACAGCCGGTCCCTTGTCGTCGATAGCTCCACGACCTACAAGTTTATCGGTATCAGGCTCGTACCGCAGCGTATACGGATCGCTTGTCCAGCCCGAACCGACAGGAACTACATCAAGATGAGTAAGCACGGCAAGTCCGGGAGCAAGTCCGTTTATATCCGCTGAACCTGCGTAATTATCAGTATTTTCAATGATAAATCCGAACTCCTCACACTTTTTCAGCATGATCTCCAGTGCTTTTGCGGGCTCTCTTCCGAATGGAAAGCCGTCTTCAGCCTCGCCCTGCACACTGGGTACTGCCACAAGCTCCGCAAGAAAGTCTGTCATTTCCTGCTTATGGGCGTTCAGATATTCTCTAATTTCCGACATTTTAACCTCCTGTATTATACCAAAACAAAAAACCGCAGTACTTCTACTGCGGTAATTTGCGCGTACACAGCGTCTCACGACGCTATGTACCAAGAAAGAAAGGATAAATATGAAAAGAATTAATCAGTTGACAATTGCCTTCTCAGTTTCCTTATCGAAGATGTGGATTCTGTTAGGATCGATAGCTACCTTGATATCGTCTCCTGACTTAGCTGTAGACCTTGGGCTTACTCTTGCTGTAAGCGGAACTCCCTCACAAACGAGGTAGAGGTAAGTCTCAGCACCCATCATTTCGGTAATTTCTACATTTGCGTCGATAACGCCTGTAGAAGCATTTGAGAGGTACATTTCTTCGTCGTGGATAGACTCCGGACGAACGCCGAGAGTGATCTCCTTGCCAACGTATTCATTAAGGTTCTCATTTACCTTTGACTCAGGAACGATGATCTGATACTTTGTATTCTTACCGAATTCAACGATATACTGACCATACTCTTCCTTGAGTGTAGCGTCGATGAAGTTCATCTGAGGTGATCCGAGGAAGCCTGCAACGAACTTGTTTATAGGATTCTCATAGAGGTTCTGAGGTGTATCGATCTGCTGAACGAAACCGTCCTTCATACATACGATTCTGTCACCCATTGTCATAGCCTCTGTCTGGTCATGAGTTACATAGATAAATGTTGTACCGAGCTTCTTGTGGATCTTGGCGATCTCGGTTCTCATCTGAGCACGGAGCTTCGCGTCGAGGTTTGAGAGAGGCTCGTCGAGAAGGAATACCTTAGGTGAACGAACGATAGCACGACCGAGAGCAACTCTCTGTCTCT
>JAEEGL010073289.1_pt1 | contig 49263 bp, 33 predicted proteins | sample 9134231 | NCBI WGS metagenome assembly JAEEGL01 (sample SAMN16246548, study PRJNA631951) | gut metagenome | biome: gut microbiome; feature: rumen; material: fiber-attached | host: Bos | place: Iran: Karaj | collected 2018-10 | reverse complement strand
TTAGGGTAACATTAGGGAAACATTTCGCTGAAAAAGGCAAAAATTCGGCAAAAATGAAAATCCAACCACTTGATTATCAAGCAGTTGGACTTCGGCGTGCCTCGGGCGGGAATCGAACCCGCACGGCCGTTTCGGGCCAAGGGATTTTCTTGCCACTATGGCTTTCGCCACCATCTCTGTTTGTGGTCCGGACTATTCCTTCACCATGGAGCCAGGCTCTTTAAGTGTGTCGTGTCTAGTCTCTGCACCTTCCTCCTTACGGAGGCTTGGCTCAAGATTACCATCAGCTTTACCTGTTAAGGCTTCCTTGAATTTACGACATTCTACATTGCCGCTTTCGCAGCATGCACTCAAATAATCGAAGTCCCTCGTGTCTACCATTTCACCACCAAGGCTGGGGGAGGGGCGGCGGGCGCGGAACCATCCGGGCGGGCCGTCACAGGGTGCAAATATACAAAAAATTCGGGCATATGGAGGATTTTGTGTATCTTAGCAAGGTAAAACGACCAGCAAGATGATTTGCATCAAGAATCTTTTGACTTTGTTGATAGGCGCCGTGGCACTGATTTCTTGCGGCGAAAAGGATCCCGTGCAGGATGTCGTACCCGTGGAATCCATCAGTATCAACCCCGAAGTGCTGACGTTGAGCGACGGCGAGACCGGCACGGTCACTGCAACTGTAAAACCCGACAATGCCACCGACAAAACCATAGTCTGGAGCTCCCAGAACACCTCTGTGGCGACCGTAAACGAAGGCGTTGTGCATCCCGTGGCTCCCGGCAGCACCTACATCGTGGCAATGAGCGCCGACGGCAAGGTCTCGGCTAAGTGCTTCCTCACCGTTACTCCTCCTGCTCCTCCGGCAACAAGTCTGCAACTGCGTATAATGAGCTTCAACATCCTTCAGGGCGGCAAAAAGGACGGTTCCACCGACACTGCCGGCCACGAATGGACGACTGTGCGAAAGGGACCCTGCGTCTCCATGTTCAAAGACATCGACCCCGATATCGCCATCCTTCAGGAATGCCGTCGCGAGCAGCTCAACGACCTCAAGGCAAGCCTGACCGGATATACCTACTATTGCTACGCCAAAGACGGGGTCCTTGCCTCCGGCTACTCCAAGGGCGATGCCGCCAACGACGCTTCGTTCAAGAACGCCGGGCAGCGCAACGTCATCATGCTCCGTGCCGGCATGTTCACCGTGCTCGAGTGGGGCCGCTACTGGCTTAGCGACACTCCCGACACGCCGTCGACAGGCTTCGGCACCACCGGCCAGAAAGTCACCCTGTGGCAGAAGCTGCTGCATAATGAGAGCGGCAAGGAGTTCTACATTTTCAACACTCACAACATCCCGCAGAGTTACGGCAATGCCGTGAGTCCGGTGGTGGACGTGATAACACCCTGCAACAGGGTTAACATAGAGCAGATGAAGGCGATTGCGGGGAGCAGCGGCCTGCCGCTATTCTTCGGCGGCGACCTGAACAGCAACAACGCCAGCGACCGGATGGCAGAGCTGAACGCCTTCCTGCACCGCTCAGCGTCGGACGTATCCGAAAAGGATCCGTCGATGACTTTCAACGGATTCCGGGAGGATTCCAGCACCTGGACGCTACTCGACCACATCTACTACCGTGGCGCCACGCCGCTGACCTACAAGGTGGTGAACAGCGCCGGCTACGGCACCCGGTTCATCTCCGACCACTTCCCCATCTACTGCGATTTTCTGATAGAATAGATTCCGCGAATCTTTTTTACCTTTGCCGACAGCATGATAAAAGCAATCTTTTTCGACATGGGCGGCGTGCTGCTGCCTCTCAACCTGCCACGGTGCATCGAGGCTTACCGCACTGTGGCGGGGTTCAAAGATGTCGACGAGTACATCGACCCGTGCCACCAGCGGGGCTTTTTCGACGAGTTGGAGGGCGGAAACATAAGTTTCGAGGAATTCATGGAGGAGTGCAAGCGCCACTGCAAGCCCGGCATCGACATCCCCACCCTTCTGTGGTGCCACAGGCAGTTCTTCGAACCCCCGACCAGGGAAACCGTCGAACTCGTGCATGAACTTGCGCAGAAATACGACCTCTTCATCCTCAGCAACAACAACCCCGTGTCGATGAGCATCCTGTATCCCCTCTTCCAGGGCGCCGGCCTTCCGTTCGAGACCAGCTTCAAGAAGCTGTTCCTGTCGCATGAGATGCGCGTCCAGAAACCCGGCCCGGAAATCTTCAGCCGCGCCATCGCAGAAAGCGGATACGCCCCCGAAGAGATACTCTTCATCGACGACTCTCCTTCCAACATCGAGGGCGCCGTTCCTTTCGGGATCCGCGCCGCCCTCTACGTGCCCGGCACCCCGCTTCGCGGGCTTATCGAAAAAAACATTATCTTTGACCAAAAATAGCACGGATATGAAACGCTGTCTCGCAATCATAATCATCGTCCTCGCCGCCGCCGTGAGCGCGCACGCACAGGACATCGTCACCACAAAGGACGGCCGCCTAATCAGGGCCCGCGTGACCGAAGTCACTCCCGAGCTCGTTAAATACAAGACCGAAGCCAACCCCGACGGCCCGCTTTACTCCCTCAAGCGCAGCGACGTCAAGACCATACTCTACGCGAACGGAATGCTGGACAACTTCGACTCCCCGAAGGCCGGCGCCGCACCGGTGAGCAGCTACATTTCCCCGGAGGCCCAGGCCAACGCCGAGGCGAAGGAGAAGGCAAAGGCAGAGGCTGACGTCAAGGCCGAAGCCGACAAAAGGCCCGCAGCCGACGAGAAAGTCTACGAATCTCCCGCCGAATTCATTCCTGAAGCAAGGCCCGCCACCCCCGAGGAAATCGCAGAGGCGGAGGCCAGGGCCCAGGCCGAAGCAGAGGCCGAACAGCCGGAGGCCGAAGACGACTACGACCCCTGGACTCCCCAGGAGACCCCTATACGCTACGACGTCCGCTACAACGACATCAAGTACGACTACGACACCCGCTACTACCGTCACCAGGCAGGCGATCCGTACAGTCCCTTCTGGTCCGGCTTTGCATCTCTGTGCATCCCCGGATTCGGCCAGTGCCTCGACGGCGAATGGGGCCGCGGCATCGCGTTCTATTTCGGTCAGTCGGCCATAGCGTTCGTTGGCCTGTGCGTTCTGTTTTCGCCCATCTATGACTACGATGTACTGGGCAACGGCAGCGACAGCTTCGGGTTTTTCCGGGCCGCTGGTCCCGTCATCCTTGGAACCCTCGGCGCCGAAGCGCTCCTCTCCATCTGGAGCATCTGCGACGCCGCCCACATCGCCAAGGTCAAGAACATGTACTACCAGGACTACGACCGTTTCGCCTCCGGAATCAACTTCAGCATCGAGCCCAGCTTCGCCCTCACGCCCGCCGGCTACGGCACCCTCAGCCCTTCCGCCGGAGTGGCCCTGAGACTCAGCTTCTAATCTCCACCACCGCTAAAACCTGACCCATGAAACCTGTTCCCCACTTCGACATGGCGGCCGATCCGGTACGCACCAGATGGTACCTGCGGCCCCTCACCTGGCTGCTCAGCAAGCCCGTGGCCATGGCCCACAAGACCAGGATTACCCGCATCGGCATGGAGGGCATCAAGCCCCCGTACCTGCTGCTCAGCAACCACAATTCGTTCATGGACTTCCAGATCCTCACCACCGCCATCTACCCGGAAAGGGCCAACTATGTGGTGGCGATCGACGGTTTTGTGGGGCGCAAGTGGATAATGCTCAAGGTTGGCTGCATCTGCAAGCGCAAGTTCACCCAGGACCTGCGCCTGATACGCAACCTCAAGAAGATAGTCGACAACGGCGACATAGCGGTGGTATACCCCGAGGCCCGCTACTCGCTCTGCGGCACCACGGCGGTGCTCCCGGCGTCGCTCGGCAAGCTTTGCAAGATGCTCAAGGTGCCGGTGGTAGTGATCCGCTGCCACGGGCATCACGTGAACTCCCCCTTCTGGAACCTGCGCGACCGCAAGATTAAACCCACCGAGGCCGAGCTGGAGCTCATCTACGACGTGCCGGCGCTGGAAAAGGCCAGCGTGGACGAGGTGAACGACCGTCTCGTCCAGGCCTTCCAGTACGACGACTGGACCTGGCTGAAGGAGCGCGGCCTGCGCCTACCCATGCCCTGGCGCGCCGAGGGCCTGCACAAAGTGCTCTACCAGTGCCCTCACTGCGGCACCGAATACGAGATGGACTCCAAGGGTACGGAAATCTTCTGCAAGCACTGCGGCAAGCGCTGGCATATGACCGAGCTCGGCGAGCTGCAGGCGGTGGAGGGCGAGACCGAATTCTCCCACGTCCCCGACTGGTATGAGTGGGAGCGCGCCCAGGTGCGAGCCGAGGTAGAGGCGGGCACCTACGACTCCGGCAAGCTGCGCATCACCATCCACTCCCTGCCGGATGCCAAGTACTACACCTACACGGGCGGCACCTTCAGGCACAATATGGACGGATTCGTGGCCCGCGTAAAGCACCCCGACGGCACCGTCGAGGAACTGCGCCGCACCGTGCCGGAAATGTATTCCGTGCACGTAGAATACGAATTTCTGGGTAAATGGGGCGACTGCGTGGAGCTCAGCACGCTCGAAGAAAGCTGGATCTGCCATCCCGAATCGGGTCCCTATTCCGTCACCAAGATAGCCCTCGCCACCGAGGAGCTATACTACGCCTGGCGCCGTAGCATCGGCAAGCCTTGCAAGCCCGGGCTGGCCTGATTTGCCTTAATTACCCGAACGCAACGGAGCGTTTTGGTGGGCACCAATGTGCCTGCCAGGGCCTTCTATTGGACATTTGTTATGCATATTTCCTATTTTTTATTTTCAATAGAAAAATAAAATCGGTATCTTTGCAGTCTTATATAATAATACGCCGAAACTAATCGAAACAACAAAAAACACATAAAAACCAATAGATCTATTATGAAAAAGTGTCAAATTTTGCTGATGGGGCTGCTCACGCTGGCCGCACTTTCCTGCAATAAGGAAAAAGTGATCGACAACCCCAACTACAATTCGGAAACCCGGGAAGTGACCACCCAGTTCGTGCTGAGCGTGTCCACTTCCGGCGAAGCCCAGCAGCCGAACACCAAGATGACGGCTGATGTGGTGCAGAAAGCAAACAACTTCCGCGGAATGACGGATGCCGTCATCTTCACCTACGTAACCGGAGCCACTTCAGGCGAAGCCTTTGTGAATTCCTCCTCCACGGCAGCCGACAAACGCTTTAACATGGGCAACCTGTACACCACCGGCGATGTCACCGCTGCCGACAACGCCACTTCGTCTTCCAGACGGGTACTGCATCTTTCCATCCCCGTGGGTACCGACGCCGTCCTCTTCTACGGAAAGGCACCTTCCGAAGGTCAGGGCAAAGTAAGGGGTGCCACGGATGCCGAGATTAAGGACAAACCCGAAGAAACCGTATTCAAGGCTGTCCGCCGCATGCCGGAAGAAGAGATTGCCGCCTATGACGCCACGGCCCGCCTGATGATTTTCGTCATCAACCGCATCATGCAGAGTTCACTGGTTGCAGCCACATCGGCGACTTATGGTTTCCCGGCCGCCGATCTTCCCGCCATCAACTGGAGAGAACTTGGCCTCCAGTACGAAATCAACAATGACATGCGTACCGGAACCAAGGTGACCCAGGTGGGTTTGGAAGAGATTCTGGGCAAGGCCTATTCCACTTTCACCAACATCAAGGCCGGGGAATTCCGTTCGGGCTCTTCCGCTTCCGTGAAATGGATGATGCAGGAGATGGCATCTGTGGTTAATGGCGTTATCAGTGCCACGCCTACTGATGCCAGGGAAGCCAATGCCAAGCGACTTGCTTCAGAGATTTCCACCCGTATGGGCCGCTATTTTGAAAATAACTGGGAGTATAAGGAATATGATGCCATCCGCGAAGTCGTCGTTGGTGGTAATATCCTTTCCAGCGATGCCTGGAATAACACTTCAACCGGATTTGTAGGCGCCAAGGACCTGAATGGCTATCCCTATGAAGATTTCAACATTCCTGAAGGTGCCGCCCAGCTGGCCATCGACAATAACGGCGTTTTCTCATACAAGCATCCCAACGCCGCACTGGTTACGCCCAACTCTTCCTTCGAGCCCAGAAAATATCTCTATCCGGCCGAACTCTTCTATTATGACAACAGCCCTGTGCGCGTGACCGACAAGGCCGACCTGGCGATTGGAGATTACCCCAACGGCGTAGGGCCCTGGGACGACGATACCACCGACAATAACAAATGGACAGCGGGCGGCTGGTCACTGGGAAAAGTTTCTTCTTCCACCCGCGGCGTAGCCGTAAAGAGCAACATCAACTACGGCGTCGCCATGCTCAAGACCTCCGTTGCCTGGTCGAGTGAAGCCGCCTCTGCAGGATATCTGCTGGACAATCGCGGCACTCTGGTGAGCGCCACGGAAGGCGACAGGCAGATCGCCCTTGCCGATGCTCATCTGGTGTTGAGAGGCGTCCTTGTGGGCGGTGTGAATCCCCGCATGAACTGGCAGTTCCTCAGAAAGTATTCGGGCGCTGAAGATTCCGCCAACGGTATATTCCCCAATTTTGACGGCGTTATCTACGACGACGACATTGCCAACACAGGCATCCCTACGCCCAGCGGCGAAGAGAACTATACCCTCGTATACGACAACTACAATTCGGATTTTGCTGACGACGCTGCTCAGAGCGACGTTTATGTGGCCCTTGAGTTCGTGAACAACGGAGACGCCTTCTGGGGTAAGGACAACTTGATCCGTAGCGGCGCCACATTCTATCTCTACGCCAAGCTCGAAAACAGTGCCGCCAACCAGAGTTCCATCACCTGGCCCACCTACTACCAGATTCCGCCGATCTACGGCGTGGACGGAGCAGGGGTTCCCAGCGGCAAGGTGGCCGGTCAGTCCAAGCAGATTCCGCGCGTGTTCATCCAGAACTTCATGACCACGGCCCAGTTCAGGATTGGCTTGAACTCCCTTAAGAACGCCTACCTCTCTGTTCCGGATCTTCGTTCCACTCAGATGTCCCTTGGTCTCTCCGTGGATCTCAGCTGGCAGAGCGGTTACACCTATAATCTTGAGTTCTAGGAGTTTCCGGTGAAACGCACCTTCCAGATAATCGGCCTTCTCCTTGCGATGGGGGCTGCAGCCTTCACCGGCTGCCGCTTCATAGACGAAGATTTGTCCGGCTGTGGGGCTCCCCTCACCGTGGACTATCAGCTCCGTCTGGTCACCAATATGCGCATGGAGTTGGAAACGGTGCTTTCCCTGAATGCGGATCTGGAGCTGTCCACCGCACTGGAAACCTATCTGGAAGGCGTTTTCACAGATTATGCCAGAGACGTAGACCTCAGTTTCTACGACACGCAGGGCGACATGCCCATCCTGGAGCACATGAGCGAAACCATGGATGCCACCCAGTCCAGTTACACCTTGTACATTCCCGTACGGAATTATATGCACACATGTGTGGCCAACATAGCCCAGGCCAGCCAGGTGAGCCTGGAAGGCAAAGATTTCTGCCGTACAGGCCGGCTGGTGCAGCATGCCGTTGACGGAGTGGCCGACCCGCACGAAAGCGGCCTGTTCACGGCCCGCAAGCGGATGGACATACTGGCCGGCGTGGACCAGCGTTTCGACGTACATCTTTTCATGGCCAATGCGGCTACGGGACTGGTTCTGGATAAAGATCCGGATGCTAATTACAAGGACATCCGGGTAGAGGTGACCGGCTTCGCCGACGGTTTCAACATTGCCGACAGCACGTACACCTATGCGGCCGCATCGCTCTCCGAGGGAAAGGATATACGATTCCGTACCCACCCCGTACAGGTGGAGAACAGTGACGAAGTATGCTACACCTCGGTCCATTTCCCCTCGCGGGATTTACCGGATTCCAAAACGGTCATTGAAACCGAGGAGCCCTTCATCGCAGGGGAGGCCGATGAAGCCCTGTGGGAATGGATTGTTTACGTAGTGTTGGAGGATGGTACCATTACCCGGACCACCCTGAGTATCCGGACTCCCCTTCGGGCCGGACAGTTTAAGATTGTCAGGGCCATGGTTTATGAGGGCGGCACTGTGAGTACCAGTAACCCATTGGTGGGTGTGAGCGTCACGCTGGACTGGCAGCCCGGCAGCGATCATCAGGTAGAGTTTTAAAATGAGAGCGTATCTGGGACATATCCTGTTGCTTGCGGTGCTCGTCACCGTTCCCGCCTGTGACAAACAGGGGGGAAGGGAGGATGACGCCCCGAAGCAGGTGCCTGTCCAGATTGCCCTCAGCATCGGTGGAAACGGTGCAGTCACCAGGGCCGACGTGTCGGTAATCAAGGAGCTGCAGTCAACGCCCGTCTTCAGCGGCCTGGGCGAAACCCGCCTCCTGCCTTTCTCGGCAGCCGACAATACCACCGTCCTTAAAAACTCCATTCCAAGACTGTCTATTGGCTACGGCTCCCTTGCCAAAAACAGCAACGCCTACTACTTCGGCCGTGAAAACGGAAGCGTCTTCACCATTCCGCGCAACACAGCCTCTTTCCTGGTGTACGGTAAAGCCCAGCAGAGCGCAGATGCGGAGCCGGCCAATGAGGTTGCCCACAAACACTTGAACGGTTCGCTCCTGGAGGAAGGTCTCAACGCCGAAACTCCGCAGCCTTCTTCCATCAAGTTCGCCCCCGACATGATGCTTTCCTCCAGCGCCACTCCGGCCGAGGCCACGGTCATAGCCGAGGTCCTCACCGCCGTTGTTACAGGCATCGAAGGCGAGGAGCCTTTCTCCGTAACCGCGTATTACGATAACGGGAAGCAAATCTCCGTGCCGGTGCCCTGGGACGAGACCATCGGCGACGACAATCTCCGGACCTGTTACGAGAACATCACCGCCGGAGGCGCCCTCATGCCAGGTTCCGGTACTAACGTGGCGTCCATGCTCACCAACCTGTACCGCACCCTGAGCGCGTACAACATCGTCAATTCTTACCAGTACGAGGTGGAGAAGAACGGAAACGTCTATCCGGCAACCCATGCAGACGGGATTACCCCACTCACCTATGGAGATCTGTACGATTATGTACGGGATCGGGTCCTGGCCCGCTTTATCACGCTGGTGGAGCAGGGGAAGATACGGATTACCGGAGAAACGTTCTCAACTGTCACGATAAGTTTTGCAAATACCGACGTAGGCACCTACCCCGAACGGCTGGGACTGCCCTCCGGAGCCGCCGTCGTGCGCTGGACGCCGCTGGGCTACAAGGTGCCGCTGGAAAACGGCCTGGACGGCATCGCGCCCATATCGGCCTACTGCTATCCCCCTTCGCTGTATTATTTCGCCGACTCCCCCATCCGCACTTCGGAAGAGGAAATAGCGCAGAACCTGTACACTTCGGATTACAGCTGGGATACCATACTGGACAGTTATCAGGCGGGGAACGTGGTTACTTCCAGAACCCGTGCGGTGGTGCTGGAGAACCCCCTGCACTACGGCATGGGCATGCTCCGGGCCACCATAATGGCCGATGCGGAAAAACTGCAGGACAACGACGGGCAGGCATATACCATGGTAGATGTTTCCGGTCAGAAATTCCCGCTCACAGGCGTAATCGTCGGCCGGCAGTACAGGCAGAACTACGACTTCACTCCGGAGGCGGACGAAAACGCCTCCCAGTGTTACCTGTACGACGACAGGATGCCCGATATCTACCTCACCACCACCCAGTCGGCCAGCTTCAGCACCCTGGTGCTTGAAACCCCCGAGAACAAGGACACCTATTTCTGCCTTGAGTTCCGCAACGACTCCGGGGAGTCTTTCCACGGGGCCGAGGGCCGCATCCTTCCGGGGCACAAGTTCTATCTGGTGGGAAAACTGGCGGTTCCTGCGGGCGGCTTCACCAAGGCTTTCACCAAAGACCACGTGACCACGGTGAACTGCACCATCAAGTCGCTGAAGGAGGCCCACAGCGCCGTTCCCGATATGGGTATCCCTCTCCTCTCCCTGGGCGTGGAAACCCAGGTGGCCTGGACAATGACTGACCCTTTGACCCTGGTGTTGCAATGAGAAGGTCCGTGCTCATATCGATGCTGTTGATTGCCGCCCTGCTGTCGGGTTGCAAGCGTGAGCCGAACCCTGTCCTGCCTGGGGCATACTTGAATATTGCCCTGGAGATTCCCGCTCCGGCCATGGTGAAAGCGAGCGTTCCGGCCGCCGACAAGGAAAATGCCATTCACAGCATCAAGATCTGGGTGTTCAATTCCAACACCCACGCACTGGTCACCAGTCTGGAGCTGGACGCTTCCCATCCGGCCGATGATTTCCCGCAGGCGGGAAGCATCAAGCGCTATTCCCTCCCCGTGAGCTGGGATTTCGCCCTGTCCAAACCGCGGCCCACGGTGGATGTGTTCGTGCTGGCCAATGCGGCAGCCCTGGGCCTGGACCAGACCCTTTGGGCAGAAAAGACAAGTGCACACGAAATCTCCCTTTATGACGACGTGAACGGCGCCCTGTTCGGCGACGGAAGCGGCGCGGCTACGGACCTTTTCTCGCCGGCGGCCAAAATCACCGGAGTGAACGAAGACAACGGCCTTCCCATGAGCGGAGTTGCCAAGGGGCTCGTCATCAGCGGCGAAGAGCCCACGCTCAGCCTGTCCTCCATCTCCCTGGAGCGCTGCGTCTCCAAGATACGCTTCCTCTTCTCCCAGGTGCTCACCACCGTAGCCGACCCCGCGGACAAGGAGACCTTCAAGGTAGACAGGATCGAACTTAACGGATACAGCGTTCCCAAGCAGGAGTATGTATTCGCCGAATCGGCCCCCGCCGTAATTAACGACTACTATTCCTCCTCCATCCTGTTTGAACTTCCGGGTGTCGCAACCGTGAATTCCAGCGAACGGCCGGAAATCTATGCCTACGGCGGCGCGGGAGAGGATGGCCCGTCCTACGAGCGCAAGATAAAGGACGCCCTGGACGCCAATGAGATTACCGATGCCGGATCTTATTATATCCGCGAAAGCGGGAAGCCTATCAGCGGCATCGTCCACTATACCGTTACCAAGGGAACGGGAGCTACCGCCACGGAGCGGCATGAGGCGCGGCCCTTCACCATGCCGGCCGACAACTTCCCCCGCAACCACACCTGGACGGTGTATGCCTACTATGTCACCAACCGTACGCTGCAGCTGACCGTGAGCGTGCTGCCCTGGGGCAAGAGCGACTACGACATCGATTTCTCCACGTCCTCCCTCATGGTGACCGGCAAGCTCAAGGTGCTGGACAATTCCGTGTCCGACATTTCCAGGATAGGCACCACCGACGAGTACAACGTGACGCTCAAGAGCAACTCCCCCGCCATCGCATATCTGTATGTGGCCACGCCCAAGGGCGGCAAGCTGCAGGTACTTGTGAATGGGGATGCAGATGCATTTGACGTGTGGTTCAGCGACGAGCCGGACAAATCCCGCGAAACCACCATCGACCCGGACAAGAACAGCGGTCGCATCGACCTGTCCATTTACCGGAAGGAGTCTTACCAGGGTGTTACCACGGGCAAGAGCATTACACTGGATTTTGTGGCATATACTCCCGACGGAGACCGTGAAATAGAAGGCGCATCGGAGTGCATAGACCAGATTTTCAATTTTATCCTGCCATGATGCGACGCCTCTCATATTGCCTGATGCTTCTTCTGGTGCTGGTTTCCTGCACCAGGGAAAAGGCATTCCCGGATGAGTGGGACGGCCCGTCCATCGTGGTGAACCTGCAGCTGGAGGAAGCCTACCAGACCAAGGCCGATGACGTTTACGAGCAGCCCGGCGACAATGTCTTCCACGAAAACGACATCAAGTGGGTGGATTTCTATTTCTACCCGGACGGAAACACCACGGAACAGGCGTCCTACCATATCCGCAAGACGCTGGACCAGCTTACCCGCAACACCGCCACCTTCCGCCTGGAACTCACGCCCAACCAGGTGAATTACCAGATTTTTCCCTCGGCATCAAACACCACGGAAACCCTGGTCTTTGCCCTGGCAAATGTGGACAAGACGCTCCTGGACAGCCAGGACGACCTGTCCATGACCAATTTAAAATCGCTCCTGGTTACCACTAACTTCGAAGCGGATCCCGGACAAGAGAATCACCGCCAGCAGCAGTTCATGATGAGCGGAGAGGCATACCTGCATCTCAAGCAGCCCGACGGTCGCACCCAGAAAGAAGTGGCCGAACCGCTTACCATTGCCCTGTCACGTTATGCCTGCAAACTCACCGTGTCCGTGAAGACGCAGGCCAGCGTGCCCATCAAGACCAACCGCACCGACGACAACAATAACCCCGTCTACGAGGAATGGACGCCCTGCGTGGAGGAAATGAAAGTATATATCGCGGATGCCGTGAAAACGGTTTCCCTGGGCGGAGAACCCCGCAAGGCAGCTTCGGAGAGCGAGGTCCTGACGTATAGGGCCAACCCGCTGCTCTTCTTCCAGAACATGCAGACTGGAACGGATGCCGAGCCCATCTACCAGCAAATCTTCGACCAGAGCCCCGGCGGCTATTACAACACCTATCCCACCTACATGTATCCCCAGACCTGGGAGAACGGAAAGGAGGGCGAGCCCTACCTGAAGCTGGTGCTTCCCTGGTTGCGTACCAAGGACGACGCCAACGGGATCAAGGAACTCAAGAAAGAGTTCTACTACAAGATACTCATTCCCCAGGACCGTCGCGGCGGGGAATACGCAAACACCTTCACCCGGAACAACTGGTATCATTACAACATCGACGTGGGCATGCTGGGCGCCGATACGGACGAAGCTTCCGTGCTGATCGACCCCATCGACTGCTATATCTACTATTGGCAGGACAAGAATGTGGTGGTGAAGCATGCCGATATCGGCAACGCCCGCTATCTATCCGTGAACCAGGAGCAATATGTGCTGTACGACGAGGCCAGCCTGCCCATCCGGTTCACCACCTCCCATCCGGTTTCGTACCAGGTGAGAAGCGCCACCCGCCCCTACTATGGATCGCAAACATCGGGGCCGGCTAACGGTGGCACCATTTACCGCTCCGGAGACGGCACCGGACCGGCCGATGACCTGTATCCGGAAGGCACTTATTACCTCGGTTACGATGCCGGCGGCTGGTTCTCTCAGAACGGTGGAATCATCAATATGTACCACCCCCTGGACGATAACTATACATCGGCCAACTTCGATTATTCGCCCTATACCATTGTCCTCACCATCTATCATTCGGACAAGGGAATTAACAGCAATTTCTCCCAGACTGTCACCATAACTCAGAATCCCGCCATATTCATAACCGCGGAGGAGAATTCAGATCCGAAGCTGGAGCACCCAGATGACAGGGAGACACCATATCCCGACGAAGCCGAAAATGCCAACTATCCCGTTTACCGGAATTATGCACACAACGGTTATGTGTTCATAGACGGACAGCGGATCTGGCGGCACAAAACAGCCAGAAATGACGATGGCGAATATGGTACTATAGCCAAACACCTGGCCCAGAAGTCCAGTGTTACCTGGAATAAAGGAAGCCGGACAAAGGGCATCGCCGACCGCCTGGAATGGCTCCAGTGGCGCACGGTGAACTTTACCGGCGGCAACCGCAACCGCTATACCATTCACGTATCGGTACTGCCGGACGATAGTGATTATATTATAGGAGACCCCCGTACACTCACTCCGGAAACCTGGAATAACGGATTGGAAAACCAATCTCCGATTGTAACAACCAGTACCTATTATAACTGGTACGATTCCGATGGGAAAGAAACGGAAGTCGAGGCATTCGAAACCCAGTTCCGTCCCGGAAAGCATGTCTCGGAGTACAAGACTGATGGAGCGGTGGAGCATCCTCTACAGTATTACTATCCCGCAGAAGAGTCCGACCGTACGAAGAACATGCTGGCTCCTGCCCTTATGGTTTCCTCGCGTTTCGGCGGTGTGGAGTTCTATGATGGTTTCACCCAGCGGTCGGCCCGTTTCAAGTGCGCTACATATCAGGAAGACGGGTATCCGGCCGGGCGCTGGCGCTTGCCCACCAAGGCCGAGATTGACTTTATCGCCACGCTCACCCAGAAAAGTGGTTTTGTGAAACTTTTTGGAGCCGGCGGAAAATACTGGAGCGCCAACGGAGCCGTGCAGCCCAATGCCGGAATCCAGAATGTTTCTTATGCACTGGTACGCTGCGTTTACGATACCTGGTATTGGGAATCATACAATGACCGCCTCCCTGCAGAAGATCGTGATACTTATGTATTTGGAGATTATCCGCGATGAAAAGATGGTTGTTCATATTGCTGATGTGTATGCTGCCGGTGCTGTCCTGCACCCGGGAGACTGAACTTGTGCCCGAGCCCCTGCAGGAAGACGGGGCCCCCATGGGCAAGGTCCGCATCAACTTCTCCGTGAGCCTGCCGGACTCTTCGCCCCAGACCAAGGCTCTGGGAGAGGAGCCGAAACTGGAGAATCTGTATTTGGCGGTCTTTGGCAGCAGCGGGCACTACAAGGAGTACGTGGAAGCTACTATGGAGCCCGGCTATCCCATAAAGCAGAACAGGACGTTCATCGGTGAAGATACGGATCATAACCCTACTACATTTACCAGAGAGGTGGATGTGTATAAATTCACGGCCGAGATTGAACTTTCCAACAGCCCCCGTACCATCCATTTCCTGGGTAACGGGCCTAAGCCTTCCTCCCTTACCATTGGAGATGCATCGGCCATCCTTCCAAACCTGCTTTGCAACTCAGACGAAAACGATACCCGCGAAACCGCTTTCTGGCAAATGCTTTACCTGCCGGAAATCAAGGCGGCCACCAACGCGGACGGCCAGTTCCTGAATCCAGACGGAAATGTTCGGCAGCCAGGTGAAGACTACAAGGTTGATCCGGAAACGCTGGCCTATTTCCAGAACGAAAAGGATGAAAACGGAGACCCGGTGTTGGATGGGCAGGGTAACCCTCAGGGCGGAATAGCCCTTATCCGCAACTGGGCCAAAATCGTTATCCGCAACAGTTGGAAGAATGATGGCACAACCGATTCCAATTTCGTGCCCGTCAGCTTTGCCGTTGTGAATGTTCCCAAACGGGGTACTTTCGTCCCTTACGGCGGCAAGACAGGCTTCATCGGCCCGGATAAGAGGAACCCCAACCGCAGGCATTACAACGAGTTGGGATTCGAGGAATTGAACGACGAGAACGGCGAGTTCGCCTATCCCGGCAACCTGCCGGAGGGAACGGAGTTCAATCGCACCAGCCCCACAGATGACGATTTTGTATATTTCAATGCTGAAAAGGGCGTAGTCAAGTACGAGACAAAGTATGATCCCAACGCCCACGACCCGTATTACGACGCCGATCAATCCGACAAGGAACCGGCCGTTTACCTGTATGAACGCCCTGCTCCCAGCAGTTCCGTGGAGCCCTCCTACGTTATCATTTACGGCTTGTACAACAATCCGGATGACCCGTCCCTAACACAGGCGGATAAAGATGCCGGCGGTGTAATGTGCTACTATAAGGTGGACTTGATGGCCAACGGAAAGTATTATCCCATTTACCGTAACTTCAAGTACCAGATCCAGATCCGCAAGATCAGCTCACGGGGTCATGCCACGCCGGAGGAGGCGGCGGCATCGGCCGGCAGCGCCGATGTGTCGGCCGACGTAACGGCTTCCCACCTGGCCGATATCTCAGATGGTACGCGCAGAATGGCCATCCGGCCCTGGATGTCCTATACCTTTATTGAAGGAGACAAGGAAGAGGACGAGAACGGCAATACGCTTCCCCTTCAGGAGCATCTGTATGTAAAGTTCTACGACGACATCACGGTGCCCACTCCTGTTCCCAACATGATACCCGCCAGTGTGAGTTATGAACTGATACCGTCCGGAAACGGAGTTATCAAGGATGGCATTGTCATAATTGATGATCCCGTAGACGGAGATGGGATCTCCAATGAAGACAAAGGCTGGCGCTCCATCCGGTTCAGGGTGAATCATCCGGGTGACGTTTCCGTGACTCAGACCCTTCGCATCAAGTGCAAGACCAATCCCGATGCGAGCGATGACGAGGAGTCGCCCCTCTACAGGGATATTGTGCTCACGCTGCAGCCCATCCAGCCCATGAAGGTTGCCTGCGAGTATCCCCGTCTTCCCCGTTATTCTAAGGAAGACCAGTACGTCAATATCAGCATTCCGGACGGTCTGGTGGAGAGTATGTTCCCGCTGGTGTTCATCATTGAGCCGCAGAACATGACCCTTACCCCGCTCAACGACAGGGGGAACCTTCCCGTGGCGTACGGCAAATCCATCAATCCCAACGAGCCGGACAAGCCCCGTTTCCAGTTCAAGCGCACACTCACCTGGGAGGACTATAAGAGTTTAAGTACAACGGTGGTCTTTGAGGATGAAAGCCGCTGGAAGACATTTACTTCCCATTTCCAGACCAATTGCGAGAACAGCGCCACGGAAATATGGGTGGCCGACGAAAAGGAATACTTCAGGCCTGTCAAATGTTCATTTACCGATTTCAGCTCATTCCATAATCCGGCTTTCACCACGTCCATCCCCAGGAGCGCCAACGGATCTGTCGAAGTGACATTCGGAGTGAAGAAGGAAAACGGGGCGTTCCCTGACGTTTATGTCCAGCTCACCAACCTCGCCTGGGGGGAAACTGCTCCTTCCTATGATCCTAACCATCAGGCCTTTAAAGTGACTCCGGAGCAGGAAACCGTCACCCTTTCTCTCAAGACACTGGGCACCAGCGGAGATGTATCCGTTAAACTGTTCACTGACGGCGATTCCTATGAGCCGGTAACACTCCAGCCCTGGCATTTCTCCAATGTGGGCTTTGTAAGCGCACACGCACTGCCGTCCAGTCCCACCAACCGGTGGGGATCCAATGCGGTGTTCGGGATGGTGAATAATGCCGGTAGCAAGAATGTCCTGTTTGGATTCAGCACGGATGCCGGCAATCGTACCCCAAAGATTGATTTTATTAAAGCTGGCCTGACGTATAATAGTGACAAGACATTAGACTTGTCAAAGTCCAACCTGCACAACGCACCTTATTCCGGTAAGGATAATTATTACTGGGCAGAGATGAAGAGCGTGGAAGGCACAACGGATGCCTCTGTTACGCTCCGCTCCGTGGGTTATGTGGAAGAAACCGTCACCGCCGGTCGTTTCTACGGAGAGATGCAGTCTTACAGAGCATCTCCCGGCAATTTAAAGGACTGGTTTGGCAGTTCTGCATCAAAGACGGGCATTGAAATGCACGATAATTCAACCAAAAGATATGCTTATGCCCGCCTGTCATTTGACCAGAAGCCCCTGGTCAATGAAAACGGCCTGATACTTGAGAAGGGACATACCTACACAATGACCGTTCATTTTTATAAGAGCTTAAATAACGGCGTGGAGGTGCCCACTGACTGTGAACTGGCAAGTGTCCAACTGGAGTATCTGTCGGACGGCGTTCCGCAGTCCCATTTGTCTTACGAGATCGTGGAGCCCGAAGAGAGTACCTTCTACCAGTATCTGGGCAACAATGCAGAATACATCTGGACTTTCCCCCGCGGCTGTCAGACGGGAGTCATCGAACTGAAAGCCCCCAACAACCGCAATGCCGTAATCAACGTTCTCCGCATCTGGGGCTTCAAGGACGCCAATCAGTAACCACCTTCTCCTCAATCACTTACGTATTATATCTGTGGGAAAAATTCCCACAGATGTGAAAGCGAAGCGATTGATAATGAGGCGGTTGGCGGTTACTTGCCGGAGTGCTTTGCGCTGAACAGGTGGTAGGCTACGCTCACGTCAAGTTTGGGGAGAGTTTTGTAGCCCTCGGAGGTGCCGACCTCGGCGCCGCACCTGGGGCAGTCGTAGCGGGCGGCCTTGCGGTATCCCGCAGCGGCCCCGGCCTCAAGCGACAGGCGCAGGTGGCGTGTCAGCCACCACGACCAGCCAAGTGTGAGATTAAGACCGTAGAAGTCGCCCTGCAGGCGATAGGTGGCCAATTCGGGGTACAGGCCCCAGGGTGCCGTAATGCTGGCAATATTATAATGTGACCATACCAGGCCCGAGCCCAGCACGAATCCGCGGTAGTTTTCCTTTGGATACCAGCGCAACACGGATTCTACGGCCATATGCCTCCACTTCAGGGGATTCTCAATATCGTTATCCCAGGCCAGCCAACGCGGCCAGGGCTTATAGCCACCGTCGACAGCCAACGTAAAGTGCTGTCCCACAGGAAATTCAAAACCAAGATTCGGAGTGGCGGTGCCGGCCCAGGCGAGATTGGTGCGAAGCGCCGGGGAATTCACGCGGATACGCTCCGCGACCGTAGACAACGAATCGGGCTGCGTCTGAGCAACGGCCGTGGAGGAGAATATGAAAGCGGCCAAAAACGCTACTGAAAAAATAAGTCTCTTACTCATCATAATCATTCCTGCCCCTGCAAAACGGTGATGCATGGAATCGTTAAGAAGAAGCGTGCGCCGCCGGTATAAGATGTGTCGAGCCAGACGTTTCCGTCGAGGTGATCGGCTACCGTGCGGCAGATGCTGAGGCCGAGGCCCGCTCCCTGCTTGAACTCGTCGAGTTTGGTGAAGCGTTCGAAAATCACCTCCGCCTTGTCGGCCGGGATGCCGGTGCCGGTGTCGGTCACGGCGAAGGTCACCATGCCGGGAATATCGGTCAGGGACGCACTCAGAGTAATGCTACCGTCCGTGGTATGCTTGCAGGCGTTGGAGAGGAAGTTTATGAGTATTTGCTGCACGCGCATGCCATCGGTCTCCACTCGGAGGTCTTCGGGGATATCGGTCTCGAAACGCATAGACACGCCGGGCTCCAGACGGTGCGACACCGCTTTGGTGGACATGCGGCACATCTCGTTCAGGTTGCAGGGTGTGCGTTTGGTCTGGTAAGTTCCGTTCTCCATGTCGGAGAGGTTGATTACGTCACCGATGAGCATTGTGAGCAGGTTGGAGTTGTTCATCACGTAGCTCAGGTACTCCTCCTTCTCCTTCTCGGTGTTGAAACCGTCGGGCAGGCCAAGCAGCTGCGCGAATCCGATGATAGCGTTGAGCGGGGTACGGATTTCGTGGCTCATATTCTGCACGAACTGGGTCTTCATGAGGCTGGCCTTTTCGGCCTCCTTCTTGGCGTTGCTCTCCACCACCAGCGCTTTGCGTATCGTCACCAGGTACACGATCAGCACCAGGAACAGCACCGAGAACGCGATGCCGAGGAGGAGCTTGTAATGGTCCTGCCAGAAGGAGTGGGGTTTGAAAAACACCTCGGCGCCTTCGGGAATGAGTGACGTGTCGAGCCCGTACTTTTCCATGCTCTCCCAGTTGAGCGTGGGCTGGGACATGCGCATGGTGGCGAATGGCATGCTGTATGGCTGCACCGCGTTGTCGACTATCGACAGTATTCGCTTGCGCAGAACCTCGTAGTAGTAATCGTGGTCGTAGGAGCAGTATCCGGTGAGCAGGCGGTTATCTTCGATGTTGTACCAGAACACGCTGAAGGTGGGCACCAGCGACGCCACCATGTGAATCATGGCATGGCGGGATGTTGCCGTCTGGCGGTAGTCCTTATGGGTATACCAGGTGCAATAAAGGATTCCGGTGGTCTGCGGGTTCTGCTTGTTGAGGATGCGGATGAGCACGTCGGAGGAATACACCGACGACAGCAGCGGCACGTACTTGATTTCCGGATACTTGGAATTGAGGTAGCGCTCCACGCGCACCTGCTCCTCGCGGCTCTGGAAATTTTCGCCGCCGATGAACATCAGGCGCCGCATGTCGGGAAGCATCGCGTGCATGAGGTCGATGGTCTGCTCCACCATGGCGGGCACCTGGATCAGCGAAAGATTGATGCCCTGAGCGAGGTAATCGGAAACCGGGTGGCGCACCGCCATGGGGTCGGCCTTGTAGGTGAAGATGTTCTCGGGTTCGCACCAGTAGTCGTGCTCGCCGACCAGCAGAATGGGCACGTCGGGCCATTTTGCGTTGATGTCGGGAACCTTTATGAAGATACTGCTGCCGGAGAGGATGACAAGGTCGGGGAGGCGGTCGCCGAAGAAGGCAATCGATTGAGTTACAGCGAAGTCTAGGTCGTCTTTGGAATTGAGCGACACCATCGGGATGTAGGAGTCGAAGAGGTCGATGTCGTCGCGGCGTTCATCAATTTCATACAGGGGGGCAAGGACATCCCTTGTCCAGTTCGCCTCCCTGGCGTGAGCCGACAGAAGCAAAATTCTCTTGACCCTGGTCTCCCCCTGCGCAAGCTGCGAAGTCAGTGGCAGGAACAGGAGCAAGAGCAATAAAACGCGTAGCCTCCGGTGCATGACTTCTCTTTTAGTGCGCACAATATACAAAAATTTCGGGATTTTTCGCTATATTTGAAGCCCGTGATATTATTTCGGTGTAAAATACCATAAACCTATGACTCCGCTTTTCGCTCAGAATCACGACTATTCCAAGTATCTGGTACTTGCGGTCGACGATATTCCCCTGAACCTTCTCCTGGTCCAGAAGATGTTGTCGCGCTTCAACTTCAGGCTGAAGACGGCTGCCAACGGCCAGCAGGCCCTCGACTTCGTCGCCGTCGAAAAGCCCGACTTGATTCTGCTCGACCTCATGATGCCCATGGTCGACGGCTTCGAGGTTATCCGCCGTCTCAGGGCCAACCCTGAAACCGCTGATATCCAGATCGTTATATTGTCGGCCCTCAACTCCAACGAAGACGTGGTCAAGGGTTTCAATCTGGGTGCCAACGACTTCATCATGAAGCCGATCATCATGGAAAAGCTGCTCAATTGCGTTGTCACGCAGATGCAGCTCGTCGAGGCCAAGCAAAAGTCCAAATAGCGGCCGATGGTTTCCAGAAAGGCCTGTTGCGTATGGATGGCGCTCGCCATCCTGCTGTCGGGAGGTATCCTGACACCCGGAGGCTTATCCTGCCGCGCGCAAATCGTCAACCGACTGAAGGTCGACGACGCCGTGTTCCAGCGCTACGCCTGGGGCCGCATGCAACAGTTCAATCCCGACAACCTTGTTCTGGCGGACTCGTTATATAATATAGGGATCGCGCGCGCGAACTTCAGATACAAGTGCCTGGGCCTCTCGCTGGAGTTCCCGGTACGCTTCGCCCAGGGCGAATACGAGCGCATGGACGAGGCCGTTGCCGAAATCAAGGAAATGATCGGCGACCGCAAGGACACACGGTCGTTCTACTTCCCCGTCATCCACGAGTACTGCCAGTTCCTGATCCACATCGGGAGGGCCTCCGACGCCATGCTGGAGGCGCGTGCCATGGAGCGCATCGCGGGCGAGGAGAGGAGCGCCGCCGGCAAGATGTACGCCCACCGCATCGTTGGGCTCATCCAGAGCTACCGAACCAACTCCTATCTGGCAATCCAGAACTTCACGCGCGCAGCCGACTACTGCAAGACGGCCAAGGCCGAGCAGGAGCTGCCGAACCTGTACATCCTGATCGCACAGGAGTACATCAAGATGAAGGACTTCGAGAATGCCGAGCACTACTGCGTGCAGGCTGAGCGCTACCGCGAATTCTTCCCGTCGCTGCGCATCAAGACACTCATGACGCGCGCGTACCTGTATAACGCAGAAGAAGACTACGACACCTTCTGGGACTGCTACGACCAGCTGATGAACGACCCGCTCTACCGGGTGCAGACCGAAGCCGATTCGCGCTACGGGATCGATGTGGCGTACCTGCAGTCCAAGGGCCTCTTCAACGAGGCGCTGGCCAAGGCCGACTCGCTCGGCACCGCCCGCGACCGCTACGAGCTCAAGCACGGAATCTACGCCGCCCAGCGGCGTTTCGAGCCCGCCTACGGCGAGATCAGCGCGCTGATGAGCGAGAAGGACTCCATCTACATCCGCGTGCAGAACGAGGACATGGCGATCCTCGACGCCGAAATGAACAACGCACAGTTGCGGCAGGACGCCGAACGCCTGAAGGCGCAGAACCAGATGACCATCATGCTGGGCTTCCTGGTGATGTTCGCCATCGCCTTCATGGCTATCCTGCTGAGCCAGTGGCAGTTGCGGCAGAACCTCGAGGAGATGCGCAAGAAAAACACCCAGATGCTCGCCTCACGCCGCGCCTTCCAGAAGGCCATGGAAGCCAAGGAGTCGGAAAACGACTACAAGATAAAGATACTCCAGAACCGAACCACCAACAGACTCACAGGACATGAAGATTACCTCGATTATTAAGAATCACTCCAGCGAGCTTATGGCGCTGGTGCTTTTCCTTGCCGGCTCCATACTCGGCATGCTCGGACTCATTCAGAAGGTCCCCCTGGTGGTCGGGATCCTGGGAATCGTGATACTGGCCTCCGGACTGTTCTTTTTCTGCATCCGCTACACCTCCGAGAAGGTGTACAAGGACTACTACAAGGACAGCTACGAGATCGAGCACGAGACCATCGAGGACGAAATCCGCAAGTCCATGGTCTACCACCGCTACCAGGACGCCGTAATCGGCCGCTACGAGAGCGCCTGCCGCGACCTTGGCCTGGTTGACGAGCAGAAAGACTGGCTCCTCGACCTCCTCATGGCCGAAAAGAACAAGGTCGACGAGGAGCTGAAGGCCGAAGGCGGCGGGCACATCTAGTTGCTTAAAAAGGCCGTGTTAACCAATTCGCGGCCAAGACGATGGACGGCGTCTTCGATTTTTGTTATCTGGGCGCGGCGGGGCTTTGACAGGCCGTGCATATACGACCATATTTGTTTAGGGTGAATGCCGGCCAGTTTTCCGATGGCCGTCGGCGTGATGATGCCAGAGTAATACTCCAGCATTGCTTTTACGTCCCAGTGTACCAGAAAAGTATACTCGCCGTCAAGCCATGACGGATATATGAAAGCGGCCCGGTTGGATTAACCGGGCCGCTGAGCGTAAGTATTCAATTCACTTGAAGATTACTAATCCTCATAAGTATAGTAGCCATAGTAGACAGTAACTCCATTCAATTGATGATTAGTACCGTTTCTGACAAACGAGAAAGTTACTGTTATTGAATCATAGCCAGATACTTCTGTTGTGGAATTTGTATTAGTAGTTCCCCAACTAGTTTTTGAACTAGGAGTAAGTGTGGTATTACCGGATTTATAAGTAACTGTATTACTACTATTATTATTACCATTATATGTATTGGCGAGGCCAATAATACGTGCTTCATTATAATTAGTACCAGTAGGTGCAGTTACAGTATATGTACCATTGTAATTAGTACCCCAAGAACGTTCACCCATCGTTCGATAATAGTTATTCCTACTGCCGCCTAGTGGAGCATGTTCAAACGACACATTCTGGGGTGATGTGGTATAACTGATGGTCGAATTATCAGTGTTATTTGTCTTCAGATTAAGAGTATAGCTTGCCGCATGCCACACCTTTCTCTTCACACGCACGGTGCATGTGGCAGTGCACGAACCGGCTCTGGCGGTAATGGTGGTCGTACCAGAGGCGACAGCTGTAACAACGCCCGAGGCGGATACAGTAGCCACCGATTCGTCGGAACTGGCCCAATGGACTATCGGGGCCGGATCCAAACCGGAAGGCGTAAACGAGGCAGTAAGGGTCTCCGAATTACCAACACCATTAATCGACGTACTCGACTTGTTCAGGCTGATGCCGGTGAGGGCGGCGTGGGTAGCCGTCTGGGAGTAGTAGTATGCGGAGTTCACGCCGATAGTTGCGGAAACGCCGCCGTTGGGCGCGGTGGCAACGAGGCCAAGGGTGTAGCTGGTGACGTTACCGGAGATATTCGCGGCCGTGGGCGTGAAGGTGTAGGTGCCGTTGCTGCCGCTGATGCGGTTGTCGGTACCGTCAGGCACTGCGCCGGTCAGAGTAATCGTAATAGGAACGATTATACCCGACTTGTAAGTGATATTCAACGACAGATGGTCGCCGGTCTCATAGAACGGAGCGGTCCAGGAGAATCCGGTAGGATTCTGGAAATTGGAGCCGATTACGGTTATTGTACTCGAAGACCTGGGTTCATAAAGAGTCGGATTCCCAGTAATGTTGACGGTTGAGAGCGACACGGATGCAGTTCCCCCGACAGCGGCATCGGCCACCAGCTCGAGAGTAACGCTGACCTTGTCTGACGTGGGTGAGCCGGAACCGACATAATACAGATATGTGCGGCCACTCTGATGCTCCAGGCCACCGGTAACATAAGTAATCCCGTCTGCCTGCGTCCTGGGGAGAAGCCCGTTGAGAGTGACGGTCATTATCGGCGGCAGGACACGGTTCGACGTGGAAAGGCCCTTTGTAAGCGCCTCTTCCGCATCGTTGCTCTGACCGAGAAGGTTCTCAGGATCCCACCAGACAATGGTACCGCCGCTGTGCTCAGGGTCGAGTTCGAACTGGCAGGTCACATTCTCACCGTGAGCGAAACTGGCCGGAGCCAGGGTGATGGCGGAGAACTTGCGCTGTAAGTAATTGAAGAATTCGTCACTGGAGTTCAGGTCTGAGAAGTAACGGTTCCTGACATAGATCCTACAGGCATTCTCCGGGATTGTTGTCTTGAAATAACAGTCAAAGACCTTCCACGTAACATCGTTTTCATCCTTGTACTCGCTCAAGGCGTCGTAAGCTTCCTGGGTGAGGGTCTTGACGAAATAAAAAGCGGGCTCATTGTTATCAGGCACTATAGAAGTACCATAGTCGACGGGAAGCTGGTCGCCGTCGGGAGTGAGACTGTATTTGGCGGCTTCGATGAAAAAGTCCAGAGGGAACAGTGAGCGGGACAGACCCTTGGGAATCATGACACGGAGTGTCTCCTGCTCTCCTGCAGCGCCAAGCACATATTTCTGCAGGCACTCCACATGCATCTGCTGGCGCGGGGATGTCTTGATGACCACGTTTCGGCTCATCTCCTTGCCGCCATAAGTGCCGGCCACATGAATCGCCTGCACACGCTCCTGGGTAAAGTGATTCTCGCCATCCACGTAGGATTCGTTCAGCTGATACTTGATCATGCCCCACTTCTCAACCGAAGCATCGGACATCTGTGCAGAAGTAGCCACAACCCAGGTATTGTTGGAACGGACGTAATTGATAACGTTGTTGTTGCCGTCCTTGTTTATCCAGACCTTGTATTCTCCGTTTTCGGTCTTGAAAGTAAGGATTCCCTGGCTCGCAGCCTCGGCGGGAGTGAGCTGCGTAAAGACACCGGTGGAGGTGTTCACTGAACCCACTTGTATGGTCACCAGTTCGTTACCTTCCTTATTTGCCGTATAATTATCGTCGGTAATATTGGTCGGGATGTAACGGAACATCACGAAATCCTCCTGAGGCTCAACGTAGAACTTTTCCGTGAAGGAAGTTCCGATACTGGACTTGCCGTCGGAAATGTTGATAAGGTTCTGGAAATCAGGGTCGCCGGACACGGTTGCAGAAGAGGCCAAGGCCGCATTGTCGAGGTCGGTCTCACCTGAGCCAGCCTCAATGTTGAGCAAATGGACGGTATAGGTCTGGTTGCGCAGCAGAGGAATGGTGACTCCCTGGGTATTCACAATATCCAGGGCGTAGTACTTGTCGCCTTCGCTGTGGGCATCACCCGGCTCGGTACTGTTCTGGTCACGTCTCTCTGCCAGAATAATAATTCTGGTTGCACGGTGGGCGGATGAAGGAATCGTTCTCTCATATACATAGAGAACGTTGTTTTCAGGGTGCTCATCATCCCAGTCGGTCATGTCACTCAACACAGGAACGCCAGTTTCACTGTTGTTAGGATAATAATCGTACGCCTGGTCTTCAGGAGAATAGCCCTCATAATAGAACGGCGCAGACGAGAGCAGCGTGGCGTTTGGATCAGTGGACGCGATCGGGTAATTCTGGTAGTTTATGAAAAAGTTTTCAAAGTATACAGGCGTCGTCTCGTCGTCATCGGCCACGGTAATGGGTGCTCCGGTTGCATTGGAAGAATACGGAGCCGACAGGATAGGGGCTATAACGCCCTCAGAAGGAGCATAGGCCAATGCATACTTCTTGATCGTCACCAGCTGATGTGAGTTGTTCAGCTGGCTGTCGCCTACGATAGGGGTAAGGTTACGGAGATACACGCGTGCGAAATTGCGCACGAGCACGACCGGGTTGGGAATCTGCGCAAGCGTCTCGTTGGTGGCAACGTAAACGTTGTTCTCCTTCACCGCCTTGACACCGTTGGGCAGGATTATTTTCTGCCAGTAACCGTCGTTGTACGTGGCGGTCTTTTTTGTGCGTATCTTGGAAATAACGTTCTCTTCGGTATCCTGGCTTCCTGAAATAGGAGGGCTGGATCGGTATTCGGTAGGGCAATTGGCAAGGAAGTGAAGGCGCAGGCGGCTGTCGCTGACGCTTAAGGTGGCGTCGAGACGGTACTTGGTGGCAGTTGTACCGTCATAATTGGCAGTTGCCTGAGTTACGGTGGCTTTGACCCACTCGTTGAAAAAGCCGCTTCCGCCGAAAACGGCGATGTAGAAGCCGTCCGTATCGATAGTCGGATTATTGCCCATAGCCTTGGTGGACACGCCGTCGTCGGGCACGACCACCGAGAACGAAAGCTTTACGCGTTCGCCCTCAGGTGCCGGCTCAGGCGTCATGATCTCGGGCTCATCGAGCCGGATGCAAGCCGCAAGGGCAAGCAACATTGCAAGGAATATGTGACAATATCTCTTCATAACGTCAATTCTTTCGGACTGTAGACCTTTCTTGATCGCCCCATTTGAAGGACGTCTCGGTTACTCTCTCATAAGTGGTGTCTTCCCAGTACCATTCATCGTAAACGCAACGGGCATACTTGGTTCCAGTTGTGCCGGTGCTGTGGGACAGCGCGGAAGAACTGGTTCCACCAGGCACAGTGACATATCCGTTATTGCTCCAATAATCCGTATCATCACTGTCGCTTCCTCCAAGGAGACGCGGAATCAAGTTGTCTGTGGTAAGCTGGGCCATATATGTAATCTCAGCCACTGTAGGAAGGCGCCAGCGACCCGCCGGATAACCGTCTTCCTGATATGACGCACAGCGGCGCTTGGCATTGTCATAAGTCATCGGCTGCGTGGAGCCGAAGGAAGATGCAATGCGGAACTTTGGCGCGATAAAGTATTCATACCCTGCACCACCGGCAGGATAATAATAAGTGATCATGCGGTTACTCCCCACAACCGCGGGCTTGCTCTGGCTCCACGATTGTCCGAGATTGTCTATATCACGGCTCCTGGGGTCGCCCAACATATAAGATGCCACAGGACCGGACGTTGGAAGAACGGAGGTTTCGATGACATACATATTTGTATTTGTATTGCTGGAATTGCTCAGGTTACTGGGGGAAGATCCCAGATAATATGTCCATTCATCATATGCCGACTGATAAGCACGGTTGTGGTAATAACGATATGCACCTGTCCATGAACCATCCGTCGAATAATACGAATAAGTAGTATTGTACCAACCGCCGCTACTAGTGTAGGACCAGTTATCACCATTATTCTGTCCTGCATTTACATAAGCGTAACCGCAATTCGAAGTTCCACCGCTGTTCGCCTCCGGCTTGATGATAATGGACGGCCTCTGCTCGACCGTAACGTCGACAAAGTAGAGAGACGCGCCTTCTCCCTGGTGACGGAAACGCATACGGATGGTGTAAGGTGCCACATCGTAGTTGGAAGAAGTCATGTCGCGGTTGATAGCGTGGGTAAGCGTAACGCTTTCACGCCTGTTCACCACCACAGACCAGCCGTCCGAATCCGCAGCCTGATTGTAAGTGAAGGAATGCGAAACGGCGGAAGGAGTCGTCTGACTGTAGTCGGGGTGCGCCGCCACTATTTTACCGGTGGATTCGAGTGTGGTCGTGAAAGGATTGTATATCCTGGGATCGACGCCGACATAGTTGGCATCGATATCATGGCTGGAAGTATAGGCCCCGGAAGCGACCGTGAATCCAACTACCTCGACGTCGTGGCTCGACTGAATCGGAATGACCAGTTCGTCCGAATTGTACATCACGTACTCGGTGATAGGCACACTGAGGTACCTCGCGGTAATGACCGTCGCGGGCACGGAAGTCTGGCTGGTGATATTCTCTGCGGTAGCGGTGTCCATGGTTCCGCTCCAGTCGGCAACAGCATAATAGACCAACACTGCAGGCGGATCAGCCTGCTCGACGCCAAGGATCTGGACGTCGATGGAGATGTGATACCAGTAGTTGCGCTCAAGTGAATTGCCGGCGAACGGAATCTTGTAATAATACTTACGGGTAGTGTTTCCGTAGGTCCAGGGGATGATAAGCTTCATGTACGGCTCCATAGAGGAACCGGTTTCCCATGCACAGGGATAGGTGTAGAACGGCTTGTCGCCGTCGTGGGTTGTGGAAAAGACGGCGCAGGTCTCGGTCGATTCTCCGCGCGGACACACCTTGGTTTCGCCGGTGTCGTAGAGCACCTTGTCGATGTACTGCTCGTAAACTACCTTTTCCGATGACGAGCCGATGGTCTCGTTCTTGTCGATCGGCATGTCCACCGGTTCGGCGCCGAGAGAGGCCTGGCGCATGGCATAGACCATATAGACCGACATGTTCTGCGTGTCGGGCGTCCAGGCGCCGTTGTCGCCGGCATTGCTGGCGACGGTGACGTCGAAGGTAACCTTGGCGGCAATACGGGCCAGGCCGATGGTGGCGGATACAGGGGTGGAACCCTGGGCGTTGCCCAGCGTAACCGCCTGCTCGCCGGTCATGACGAAGCTGGCCTGCGGAAGAGTCTCCCAGGTGGGGGCCGGAAGGAAAGTGTCCTTGATCGTTCCGATGTTTCTGCTACCTGGCGTGCCGTCGTATGTGCCGGTGAAATTGGCGACCACGAAAACGCCGCAGCGAGCACCGGACGACGTGGTTCCGAAGATGGTCTCGATGTCGTTGGGGTTGGTCTGGATGGACACCTGGTTACCGTTACGCCGGACAGCCAGAGCCTCCTTGGTGATAACCCCGCTGGACAGGTTATAGAAGAAAACGTCGATGGTATTGGATATGACATTCTCGTTCAGGGCCGTAATACCGTCCTTGGTGGCCTTGGTCTGAGGCTCCTCGAGCAAGAGATTCAAAACTATCCCCTCCCCGTCGCCTGTGACGGGGAACTGCGTATCCGTTACACAGCCGGCGAGAACCAGCGTGCAGAGCGCAAGGAATATGATTCTAGTTCGCATCCAGTACCAGTTTTATGTTCTTTCTGTTGAACTCGGAGTTCGCGTCGTGCCAGTCTCCGTTGAAGAACATCGACACGTTGAAATACAGGGTCTGGGTAGAGGTCGGAGTTGCGTCGGGATTCACCCTGACCGTAAACTCCGCCAAACCGTTGTCCGTATACACGTCGATATCGCCGGAGGTGGGAGACACGATGAAGTAGGAGGCCGCCGATGCAGGATAAGCCGTCACCTGCCAGCGCCCGGAAGTCGGGGATTCAATGTAGAAACGCCCGGTAATCACTTCCTGGCGCGTGGTGAATCGCAACGTCTTTGCGGACCATTCTTCGTTCGTGGGCTGAACGTCATACGCGCTGGTGGTGGAATTCCAGCGGTAGAACGCAAGGACGCCGTCCTTGAACATGCCGCTTCGGGCGGAGATGGAACGGTTGGAATAGTCCCAGTCGTATGCTTCATATTCCCAGGGCAGGACTCGGACATAAATGTCGAGGGTGCTCTCCTTGAACTGGAGCATGAAGGTGTACTTGGTGCCGGCGACCATGCCCGTGGAGTCGGTCTTGAATATGATCAGGTTGTCCAGGTCCATGCTTGCCGACAGTTCGTCGGACACCACGTCGTTAACGTCCTTGATAAAGTAAACGACGTCCAGCGTCGCTCCGTCCAACTCCGAATAGGACTGGGGCCACATCAGGAAAAAGTCGGCCAGTTGAATCTCTTGGTCGAGATTGGGATACTCGGTCCCGTTCTCACTACCGGAAACGAAGATCGGCACATCTACGGACGACAGGTTGTCGGTCGCCACCGAGGGCGTATCCGCACTGAAGTCGATGGTTGCACTGCGGCGATTCTTCATACCTCTGAGAGTTACCGATTTGAGCATGATTGTGTTACCCGACGTGTTGATAAGGGTAAGCTTCAATGCAGAGAAGAGGTGATCGAGCGGCATCTGAACCGCGCCGGTAGTATGGGTTGCGGCGTCGACAGAAATGACGCCGGAATACGAGAAGTCAAACTGGGGCGACGCCTTGGACATCGTCGTCGTGGGGAAGGAAAGGACGCGTGTGCTTTCGTTGAAGCTCGGCTGTCCGCTTCCAAAAAGGTCCGAAGCGGCGATACCCGGGGAGGTACCGTCTTCATAAAGCCATCCGAAGAACGAGTGCGTGCCGGTCTTAGTCCAGGGGTACGCAATCGTAGCGTCGGGGGCTTGAGTGCTTGCGTTCCAATAGGGCCAGATTGCCGCGCCGTTATAGGCAATCAGGTCCGAGAAGTATTTAACGGTCTGCGAAGAAGTCACCGTGGTGTTTCCTACAGTACCGTTGAACCCGGAAATGTAGTCATATACCTGGATCTTCGTGCCGCTTTGGTTCAGACCGGACGCATTGAGCAGTCCCTTGGTCGAAGCCACGTCAGGCGCGAAGGTAATCCCGTTCACGACGGGATCCACGCGGGAGCAGCCCTGCAACAGCGCAAGCAGGACAACAGAGGCGAAGATTTCAGGTATATGACGCATAACCGATAAAGATAATAAAAAATATTAGATCTGAAGCTCGATGTTGGTAGCAACCGTCTTGGACTCCCATGCATCGACAGCCGGGTCGAAGGTAATCTGCTTGCCGGCAGGGCCGATGGTGATGTTGTAAACGATGCTCTGGTTCATCTGCCAGGCAAGGATCTGGTTCTGGTCGGCGGTGTCGATCAGGAGATCTGCGGAAAGAATCACGTTGTCCTGAGTGAGAACCTCAACGAAATCGGTTGCACCGGGGGCCTTGCGATAGGTGACGACCTTGAAGGTGAAGTAAATCTTCTGCTGGCCGGCTGCGAGGGCCTGAGGAAGCATATAGACACCGTCGTACTGGTCGTTGCCAAGGGCCGCTCCGATAACGGTGACACCCTCGTTCTTGACAAGGTCCTTGACCTGCTTGTCATTGTAGAGGCTGTTGGCCTCGCTGTTGGTCAGGGTCACATCGGGAGTCCAGACATTAACGTTGTTGGGCTCGGTGTCGGTACCTACGTTCTGGGTGGGCTTTACCCAGGGAACGAGGCCGGTTGCAGGGGTAGTGGCAAGAGTGAGGACGCAAGAGCCCTTGGTGTAGATGCCGGTGAGCTGGGTGCTCTTGAGGGTAACGGCCCACTTGGTCACGGTGCCGTCGGTCTCGGTCTTCTCGTTCTCACCGAGGATAACGTTCACCTTAACCTTTGCACCTGCATGACGGAAGATGGTAGGAACGCCGGTGAAGGCATTCTGGCCGTCCTGGACCTGGTCGGCATTGTCGGTGAAACCGACGGCCTTGTCGGCATACATGATGTCGACCTGGGTGTTCGCGAAGTCGATGTTGGAATAGGTGAGCTGGGTCTTGGTAACGGTGGGAACAGTGCCTGCCACATTGTAAGGATAGTAGCTGAAGAAGTCGACAGGCTGGCTCTTGGGCCAATAGTAAGGAGTCGCGGTTGACCAGACGCCATTAGCGAAGGAAACCTCCTTATTCTCGATGAAGTACTCGCCGGTGGTGCCTTCGGTCCAGGCATAGGTACCGAAAGTCTGATCGGTGGGGAACACGGAACCAGTGACCTTGGTCAGCTGGTTGACAGGCTGGAAGCTGATGACGTTCTGAGGGCCAGTCAGGTCAGTCTTGGTGCAGGCTGCGAGTGCGAGGGCAGCGGCTGCGATGAAAACAAACTTTTTCATAAATAAAAAACCGGTTTAAAATTAAATAATAATAGTAGTATTTGTTCCTGGGGGCCGGGGGCGGTAATCAACCGCCCGGGGCCAAATAAAAGCATTATGATTGAGTATGATTATTCGTTGTGCGCAATAATGTCTATGTTGGAATAGACGTCCGTCCAGCTGACCACTGCGGGATCGAAGGTGACGGGGGTGGCGGCGTTGGGATAGATGGAAATCCTGTAGAGGATGTTCTGGTTGTCTGCCCATGCTACCATGTTGGAAGTCTTGAGGCGTGCCACGGAAGTAACTTCCTCGGTGGCCCACTCGGTGGAGCTGGCGTACTTTGTCTTGATGGTGTAGTCAACAATCAGCTTCTGGTCGGTGACGGTGTTGGGAGTCGGGTCGACGGGAGCGTTGTTGGTATCGGTGGTGACTGCGAGAGTCTGAGGGAGAAGGATACGGGCGTTACCGATGCCGGTGTAATTGTCGGTGGCAGACACGGCGGTAGGAGTTACGCCCAGGTCGATGAAGCTGAGCTCAACGGCATTGGTCTGAGGATTTCCCTCGGGAGTGAGATAGGAATAATTGGTGTAGTTGCCGGTGGCGTGGGTGGAAGCCCAGCGGGCTGCGCCGGCAGTCGCAGGATTCTGGGTAAAGGTACCCTTCTTGTCGATATTGGCGATCTTGACCTCCTTGATGATGATCTTGATATCCTCGACGTTGGGGTTCTTGTTGCCTATTGCGCGGAAGGCGAAAGCTACCTGGCAGAGAGCGTGGTTGAAGATGGTGGGAACGCCCTTGAAGCCACCCTCGGGGTTGCTGCTGTCGGTAACGGCGGTGCCGTCGGTGTTGGTGTCCTGGGTGCAGTCCTTGGCCAGGTTGGCGTACATGAGGTCTACGTTGGTGTTGTCAACGATGGTGTAGTCGACGAACTGGAAGCCGAGTGCAGGATCGTGTGCGGGAATTGCGGAGAAGCCCTTTTCTGAAGCGGTGGTCGCGTTCACGTAAGGGGAATAGGACGCGAAGGTAAGCTTTCCGCTCTTGGTCCAGTAGTAGGTGGTGTTGGGAGCCCACACATAAGGGTCGTTGGCGTTCGTGGGGTCAAGCTGCCTGTACTTGATTTCTTCGTTGTTCATGAACACGAACTCCTGGGGTGCTGTCTCCTGGTCCCATGCACCGGCAGTCCACCATGCGAAGGTTCCGAAGGGAACGCCGGTAGGATAGGTGAGACCTTCGGTAGCCCTGGTCTGCTGCAGATGATTGATGACACTGAAGCTGATAGCGGTGTCTTTGGTAGTGTTGTTGACGGGGTCAACCTTGGTGCAGGCGGCCATGGCTGCCATGGCGGCTACTGCGATGATGAAATACTTTTTCATAATGCTTTTGTTGTTTCGTTAATTTTCATTTTGTGTTGTTTGTTCTGGGACCCCCGGGAGCGGTCAGGCTCCCGAAGGCAAAAGGTCTTAATTAGATGATACCACCCTGGTTGATGTTGGGATCGTCATGCTCGTTGTCAGCGTGAGCTGCGCCGTCTGCATCAATGGGATCGTATTCCTCAACAGCAGGATCGAAGGTAACCTTCTGGGAAACCGGGTCGATGATGATGTGATAGGTGATCTTCTTGTTGGCCTGCCAGCTGGTGATGAAACCGGTGAAATCGGCGAGGTCGGCATCAGCGTCGATACCGACGGTGCGGATTTCTTCCATGAACTTGGAGTCGCCGTGGAAGGCCTGAACCTTGTAAACCATGGTGATATTCACACCGGAAGTAACCTGAGGCAAGACGGAACGGAGAGCCAGGATTTCAATGGCATCGTAAGGAGCATTGTTATTGCTGGCGTCAACAGACTCGATTGCGCCTGCAGGAATGGTCATCACTGCGGGAATGTCCGCGCTTGTCTCGGTGAAGACGAGTTCGTCCTTATCGGCGGCGGCGGTAGATGCTACCCAACCGCTGATGTTGGCAGCGCTCTCGTTGGTCTTTACCCACTCGACGGTTCCGGCAGATGTGTTGGCATCGGTGCAGGTGAGAAGGAGGGAACCCTTGTTGACAGGATTGATAGCGGACTTGATGGTGGTCTCGCTTCCGCCGTTAGGAGTGTAGGTGTAGGTTCCGAGGACCTGGACCTTCCAAGTGGTGTTGGCGCTGATGTTGGCGTCGGTAGTACGGGCGCGGACGTCAAACTTAACCTTGGCAAGCTGGTGACGGAAGAGAGTGGGGACACCCTTGGTCACATGACCGGAACCTTCACTGTTGTCAACATCATAAGTTTCAGTTGCTGCATTAGCTACACCATAATGAAGAGCGGGCTTGGCAACAAGGATGTTGGAAGTGGCGCCGATGACGGCATCGGTGTAGGTGTAGGTAACGGTCTTCCAGTCACTGTCGCTGTTGACTGCAACGGCAGGGGTGTGGGAACCGGCATAGGAGTAGAAATTGACATAACCGGTCTTGGGCCAGTAGTAGTCGTATTCAGGTGCCCAGCTGGTGATGTTAGTGCTTGCGAAATTAGCGGCGGTCACCTGAGTAGTTGTAGTACCGGAAATGTTCCAGGGAAGGATTTCCACATTGCTCATGAAAGTGACAGGGGTACCAATCTGAGGGAACTGGTAAGCATAAGTGTGGAAGGAGAAGATTCCGTCCTCTGCGTTGGTGATGGCGACATCGGCCTTCGTCTGCTGGGCGTAGTTTGCCACCTCGAAGGCAATCTTGTCATTCTGAACGGCGGTCTCGTCGGTCAGAGTCTTGGTGCAGGATGCCATGGCTACCATGGCGACTGCGGCGATGATGAAATACTTTTTCATAATGCTTGAATTTGTTGTTTGTTTGTTAATATTTTTTGTTTCTGTTTTGTCTGGGACCACGGGGCAGGGTCAGCCGCCCCGAGGCAAAGTATAATAAATTAGATTGCGTGCTCGACAGCTTCTTCCTCAACCCACTCGTCAACAATGGCGGGATCGAAGTAAACCTTGTTCTCGGAAGGCTCGATCTTCACGATGAAGGTGTACTTGTGGTTAAGCTCCCAGGCGGTAACGTTGAAACCGTCGGCAGTTCCAAGAGGGATGTCGATAGGAATGATTTCCTGATTGCTCTGACCGGCAGTGTAATTCGTGGTGATGTCCAGGTCGAAAGTCAGGTGAATATTCGCAAGGCTCTGCGGAAGAACGCTCTGGTTGGCAAGAAGGGTCTGGGCACCGTTGCTGGTGGTGGCGGTGACGGTCAGATTCGCAGGAGTCAGGCTTGCTGCGGTACCGGTGGCGGTCCAAGCAGGAGAAGTCCAGGTACCCACAGAATTAAGGGTGGTGGCTGCAGGCTCGGTGGAAGCCAGGCTCAGGGTTCCCTGATTGTAAACGTTGGTGATGGCCACGTTCTTGAGAATGATTGTCCAGGTGCAAAGATTAGTGACGGAAGTCTTGGTTGCATAAGCCTTGAAGTTGACCTGTGCAAGAGCGTGGTGGAATACAGTGGGAACGCCGGAGGTAACAGCATCATTATCGTACTGGGAACCATTGTTGGTGTTCTGCTGGAAGTGCCATGCGGGATCGGCATACATGATATTGTCACCGGTGCCGATGGTACGGTTGGTCCATGCCATTGCGCCATTGGAGACAGAGGTAGGGCCTGCGCCGGTGTCATACCATGAGAAGAAGTTCACATAGCTGTTGGCAGACTTGGGCCAATAGTAATCGTGAGCAGGAGCCCAGTATGCAACATTGGCTTCTGCGGTGGCTGCAGTACCATCGGACTGACGGGGAGTAATGGTTTCTCCGTCGCCGAAGAAATTCTGAAGGCCTTCGACGCCCTCACCTTTCATGAAGGCTTTGCAATTGAAAGAGGAGATGCTCTCAGAGAACAGGGAGTGTGCCCTGGTCTGGGGAACATAGGAAGCAGGCTCGAAGGTGATCTTGCGAGCAGGGGCCTCGTCCTGGACCTTGTTGCAGGCGACGCTGGCTACCAGCGCAACGGCTGCGATGATCAAATACTTTTTCATAATGCTTTGAATTTGTTTGTTCATTTTGTTTATAATTTGTTTTGTTTCAGTCGTTTATATGTTTTACTCAACCACAACCGGCGAGTTGGAGGCAACGTCCCAGTCGTCGAGTGAAGGAGCGAAGCGGATACTGTCGGTGGTCGGGTCGAATTCGAGGGTATAAGTAATCTTGTGGCCCATGGACCATTCGGCGATGGTCGGGGCGATGGTTGCAAGGTTGCCGGAGAAGCTCAGGCTCTCCATGCAGAAAGGAGTGGTCTCGGAACCGCGATAGGTGCGGATAGTCCAGGTGAGGGAGAGAACCATGTTGGTGACTTCCTGAGGAAGGACGGAACGCATCTGGAGGAGATCGGTTGCGGTGTTGGCGTTGAGTGCGGTCTCGCTGGATCCGAGTATATTGAGAGTGGTTGCGGATCCGGTAGGAGTCCAGCCGCCGTTGGTAACGGTCCACGCGTTGGTGGTGGAGGCGCTGGAGGATCCGGGATCGCTGTTGGTCATTGCAAGGTTGCCGGTGTTGTACACGTTGGTGAGGCTCATGTTCGTCAGGCTCACTTCCCACCTCAGGGTACCGGCGTCGTTGGTGTCGCAACCGGACTTGATCTTACCCTTGAAGCAAACCTGGGCGAGAGCGTGGTGGAAGAGCATAGGAACGCCGGCGGTGACTCCGCTTACGCTGCCGTAGGTGGCAGGATTCACATTGTCGTTGAAGCGCCATGCCTCGTCGGCCCAGAGGAGGTTGTCGTCGGCGGCGACGGTGTAGCCGTTCCATGCAAGGGCGGTCTCGCTGACTGCATCAGGAGCGGTTCCGTTTGCATCGTGCCAGGCAACGAAGTTGACGTAGCTGTTGGCGGACTTGGGCCAGTAGTAAACGTGGCCGGGAACCCACTCGGTGTTGTTGCTCACGGCCTGCTTGGTGATGGTCTCGCCGTTTGCACCGAAGAAGTCCTGGGTGGTGTTCTCAAAGCCCTCTGCGTGGAGGTAAGCCATGCAGGAGAAGGAGGAGAACTCGGTCACTGCCACAGCCTTGGTCGCAGGCGCATAGCTGCCCACCGAGAAGGAGACAGGCCTCTCGGGGACATCGACAATCTCCGCCTGGACGCACCCTGCGAGGAGGGCGGCCAAGCCGAGGAAGATTGCTATGTGCCTGAATGACTTCATGTTGTTTTTATATCGTTTTCTAAATTTTTCTGTTTGGTTTTTAAATCGCTATCTCTCCGTGTTCTTCTTCCCAGTCGTCGACCGTTGGCTGGAATCCGCCGCCGCTGCCCTCGGGGGGTTCCGGCGGAGTGACCGGAGGATCCAGCTTCCAGGTTTCATTAATCAGGAGCCAGTGGCGCTCGATGGCGTCTTCGGTCTTGAAGATGGTGTCGAGATTGAAGGTCTTCGACTGCAGGTTGCCGCCGGAGTCGATGACGTTGAACTGTACGTACAGGTCGGAGCTGACGTCCTCGATCTTGCCGAAGGTGTTGAAGGTTGCGCAGAGCACGTCCTTGTTCGAACCCACGATGGTGGAGTCGGTGCTCATGTTGAGGTCGAAGCAGACGGCGGTGGTGGGAGAGAGGGTGCGCCTGTTCAGTCCCATGAGGTTCGACGGTGCGAGACCGGAGATGAGTGCATGGGCGCGTGTGGCGTACTGCATGTTCTCGACATGGATCTGCACGTAGTAGGTGTCGACGATGGTCTCGGCGGTGGTGGTGATAACCACGACGGTGTCGTGCGGCGACACATGGAGATTCTCTTCGCGGGCAACCAGAACGTGGTCGGGCTCGTAGTTGATGCTCATGCCGTCGTACGGATCCTCGGCCTTGGTGGCCTTGAGGTTCGAGAGGTAATAGTCGCGGACGCTCACGGGGAGGGGATCGGTGTAGCAGAGAATGGTGTTCTCGTTGCTCTCGCCGGTGACCATGGTGGTAGGGGTGTCGAAGTTGTACACCAGGATGTCGTAGTTGCCGTAGCTGATATTCAGTTCTCCGCTGAGGACCTGGTCGCCGTTGGCGCTGACGGTCTTGTTGGAGATGAAGCTCTGGGTGAGGAGGTTCTTGGTCTTGGGGTCGTACACCATGACGCGCATCATGTCGGTGTTGAGGTCCGGCATGGGGATGTGCTCGTTGTAAACGTGGGTGGTGATGTTGGCCACGGCCTTGATGTTCACGTCGACGCGGATAGAGATTCTCTCCATCATGTCTTCGAGAGGGCGGCGGTGGCAACCGGTGCCTGCGACCATAAGGACGGCAAAGACGAGTATGAACATGCGCTTATTCATAGCTTACCTCCTTCTTTCCGGTTTTGAAATTGACGGGGATGACGATGCTGACCTTTGCCTTGGTAGGACCGACGTACTGTGCGATGCCGGTCTTGTAAGGGTTGCGGATGAGCTTGTCGTAGATGTCGGTGGGCAGGTAGCTGCGGTAGCCGGTGCGGAGATATCCGAGACCGAGGCTGAGCTCGAGGCGACCCCAGGGCTCGCGGCCGAGGTTGAAGTTCCAACCGCCGGTAATGCCTGCGGACCAGTACTCACCCTGATAGTCGACGTCGCTCTTGTTCTGGAAGTCGTACTTGGCGGACATTCCGTAGAGGCCCACGAACGGACCGACGAGCTTGGAAGTGCTGCGGCGCTCCCAGCCGTTGAACCACCAGCGTGCCTCGGCGCCGAGTTCGAGCATCTGAAGGCAATACTTGTTGCCGGTCTCCCACCAGGGGAAGACATCCTCAGCCAGAACGGAGATGTGCTTGCCGACGGGAACCTCGACCTCGACGTTGAACATGGTGACGGCGTGGTAGAGGACGTTGGACTTGACGGCGAATGCGGTGTTGCGCTCACGGGTGACAAGCGTGTCACAGGCCTGCGCGCGTAAAGAAAAAGAGCACCCAAGAATCAACAACAGTGAAACCACGGCGAATCTGACGTTCGTCGAGGTGGCCAAGCAAAGCTTGAAAATGTGGTTGATCATGTTCATTCTAATCCGTTCAAAACTTGTTTTGAAAAAAGGCGAAAATCCCCCTAGGCTGGAATCGGTCGTCGTTTTTTCTGATAGGCTGATCGGTAACTGGGTGCAAAGATAATACAAATTTTTTATCTTTCAACAATTTTTTTCAATTTTTTTTGAAATTTTTATGAATTAGCAAAAACTTCACACCTTTATATATTCACGTACACGCGTGGGGGCAAAAAATTTTTTGAAATTATTTTGGATTCTTGATTTTTGTATATATATTTGCATTCGGAAAGAATAAACACTATTTTACAGATATCAACCGATTTATGAACAGACAAGTCGCCCATAAAATTTTTATTTATTTGGCTATTTCGGCATATTTTGCCCTGACGGCCTGCTCAGCGCTGGGGGACGGGGGTCCCGACGACCCCTCGCTCAAAAATCGGAAAATGAATTTCGATATTTCCGTTACGCGCGACGGAAAGCCCCTGACCAGGAGCGACGTCGACTCCGGAGACAAGCTCGCCACGATGGACGAAGACATCCCGTTCGGACTTGTGGCAATAGACTTCGAGAAAGGTCAGCTTGTTCTTGATAATATAAAGGTAGATCATAACGGTGCGGCATACAGTACTTCCTTTGACGGATACATATGGAACGGAATCAACAAAGTCAGCCTCAGCGCCTATTATCCTTATGTAAGAGACGTCGGCTACGGTAACGGTTTCGAAAACTATGCCATTCCGTATTCCGTGCAGGAGACCGAGGCCGGCCCGCTGGTGTCAAAAACAGTGGAACGCGCCATAGACCAGCTCAATATGGTCCCTCTTGTGTTCCAGCATATCACCAATGACATCGGATACAAGATCTGCGACATAACTCCCGACAAAGACCTGCAAGGCCTTATCCACCTGCGCAAGCTCACCGCCACCAACGTGGCGTCGGCCGGCGTGTTTGTCAACGACATTATCCAGAGCTCCGGCGCCTGGCATAAGCAAGGCTACTACCGCAAGGTCGTGGTGTTCGAAGGCGACGCGCTCGTTGGCGTCGGCAGCGAGAACGAGAAATATGTCGGCTGGGACACCCTCGAGGACCGCATGGCCGACAGTCACCGCTACTATTCAATTCCTGACGACATAGAAATGGGCAAGCAGTGCGTTGAAGTGGTCTTCGACGTTGACGGCTTCACCCATAACAACTTCTATTATGAACCGCTGAAGGACCAGGTTCGCAAATTCATGCTTTACGGCCTTCTCCCCAACAACGAGTTCGTTTACGGCAAGCAGTACACCTTCCACATCGGACTCGACCTGAGCTCGGTGTACACCGCAATAACGTTTGCGCCGTCGGTCGGTGACTGGGAAACGAGCATTTACGAAAACAACGACGACTTTTGATACGCTCATTATTAATATTCCTGCCGTTGTATACCGCGATCCTCTGGTTCGTGGCTCATCGCATTTTCGCCTGCAGGTCGGATACCCATAATGAGTTGTTTGCCCTGCTTGGCGTCCTGGCTATGTTCCTGTTCTACGACGGCTGCTATGCCGACGTAGCAACCCCCGCCGAGTTCCAGATATTAGCTGTACTGGTCGCCCAGCTCGCCACTCCGAGTCTGGTTCCGTTGATTATCATGTACCTGCGCAAGCTGAGCGGCACCTCCACCCGTCATCCCTTGCAGATGCTGTGGTTAGCTATCCCGGTGGCACTGCTGACATCTTCGCTGATGCTGTTTTTCATGGTCGGCGCCGACAACCTCGCAGTTGCACTTAACAGTTACTATGCCAACGGCTGGAGCGCTCTTGAACCATACAGGGGCGCCCCTTTGTATGTGTTCTTCATATCGACCTTCAGAATCTATCACATCGTCAATTACGGTTTTATAGCCTGGCTACTCATATATTTAATAGTATATAAGATAAAGGGGCATTTCAGGTTTGGAACAATACTGCGCTTTTTCTTCAAGGGCGGTGAAATCGAGACCCGTCAGCTCCTGTACTTCGACATTACCGTCATCTTCTTCGCCCTTGTGGCAAAAACGCCTATAATCAAGGACTTCGTCAACACCCACGGATGGTTGATGGCCTTGTTCGCCTTTGTCGTCAGCATTTTTGTCTTCTGCTTCTGTGTTGTCGCACTCTTCGGCCCAAAGCGTACTATCCGACTGTCGGAAATAACTTACGGCTGGCGCTACAATTACGGCGAGAAGACCAAAGCGGAGGTCACCAGCCGCATGCTCGACTCCCTGCTTGACGACGCCGAAGAGGACGCCCTTCTCCGCGCACAGGAGAAGATCGGAGAAAACCTGCACCTCGAAGAATGGAAGTCCGGTCTCGACTCTCCCGAAATGCCGGCAATCAATCAGCACATCTTCGCCGCAGTCGGTCAGACGTGGGAGGAAGACAGCCTGGTTCCCAAGTTCCAGAAGCTGATGATGGACGAGCAGCTGTTCCTGCAGCCCAGCCTCACCCTGAACGACGTGGCGGAGCGCATGGGCACCAACAAGACCTACGTATCCAAGCTGGTGAACAACGCCTACAACGTCGGATTCCCCGAGCTTATAAACACTTTGCGCGTAGATTACGCCGAGCAGTACATACTTGCCAATCCCGACGCCAAGCAGATGGAAATCGCCGAGAAGTGCGGATTTCTGAGCGCTTCGTCGTTCAACAACGTTTTCAAGAAAGTCACAGGCATGACGCCCAATATCTGGAAGGCCAGCATAGAGCGCGCCGAGCATCAAACCAAGAAATGACGGATTTCAGCAAATTCAACGTGCTGGCAGTCGACGACGTGCCCCTCAACCTTATGCTTGTGACCAAAATGCTGTCGCGCTTCAAATTCACTGTGCGCACGGCGGAAAACGGCAAGCGCGCGGTGGAGGAAGTGGTGAAAAAGAAGCCCGACCTTATCCTTCTGGACATCATGATGCCCGGAATCGACGGTTTCGAGGTGCTCAAGCTCATCCGCTCCAACCCCATGACAGCCGATATCCGCGTGATTATCCTAACTGCGCTCAACAGCACCGAAGACGTGGTCAAGGGCTACAATCTTGGAGCCAACGATTTCATTACCAAGCCGATAATTCTCGAGAAGCTGGTAAACAGCGTATCCACCCAACTCCAGCTCGTGGAGGCGATGCGCAAATAGGCACCCTTTTTGCCTGTTCTCCGAAAAAAGCTTATATTAGCGCTCGGAATATTATTCAACTGAAATATGAAACGTTTGTTTTTGACTCTTATGGCGCTTTGTGCGCTGTGCGCGGGCGCATCCGCGCAGGACACCTGGTTCTGCGGCGAGGCAGGCACCAAACTCGATTACATCCGTAAAGACGCAAAGGGCGTAGTGGATGGCGGCCAGTACCAGTATGTCGTTAAGGACAAGGCTGTCGCCGGCGGCAAGACCACCATCACCTTCGACGTTGTGATGCCCGGCGTGGCCTCCATGGCCGGATGCAAGGTCTGGACCGAGGGCGGCCTCTTCCACACCGACATCAACGCTTCGCTCGGCCAGTTCGGCGAGGGCGTGACCGCAAAGGGCAACTCCCCTATCCTGCCCGAGAATCCCGTGATCGGCGCCGACCTGGGCGACTGCTCAGTAACCATCGAGAGCCTGATGCTCACCAGCGACTACAGCAAGGTACGCTTCACCAAGCACGAGAAGATCACCGTAGAAGCTGGCGAATTCGACTGCTGGTGCCTTGAGTACGACACCACCGACAAGGTGATGGGCCTGAAGGCACAGAACCACACGGAGCAGTGGCTCGCAAAGGGCATCGGCGACGTGAAAGTGGTCACCAAGGACAAGAAGGGCCGCGTTGTGAGCGAAAAGGAACTTGTGAAGGTGTCTAAGTAGTCTTATTCACCGTCATTTCACAGCGGGCGCAGTCGAAGCCAAGGGCTAGACGGCGCCCGTTGTTTATCAGATACAACGGACCCGTCTGCGGCGCCTTCTGGTACCGCGGGCACATCCCCAGCTCGAACTTTATACAGTATCTGGTCCGCATAAGGCTCTCCCCCGTGCTGCACAAGTCATTGCCCTTCAATGTTTTGCTTAAAACCGATTGCGCATTTTGATGTAATCGATTTCCGGCAAGAGGCTGATTTTCAGGGGTTTGCACATCACGCTGAGCGAGGGGCAGAGAAGACAGATCATCTGCCAGGAGGCGGCGCATGGAATTGATGGTGGAGGCGCTGAGGAGCGGGAGTGCGCCGGTGGCATCCAGCGAGCGCACGCTGAAGGAATAGGCGCCGGAGCGCTTGGAGAGCTGCTCGCGGAGCATGGATTCGGCGCGCTCGCGGTTCTCCGCCTTCTCGACATCGGCGTTGAAGCGGCTCGTGACGGTGCGGCCGTCCTCGGCGGTGGCGGTGAGTTCGATTACGAACGAGCCGTTTACGCGTACGTCCACGTCGACGGAAATCTCGCGGCGAGGACTGCGGGCCTCTATTTCGCGCTCGAAGGCGGCGTTCACGTTGCGGTAGAGCCGCACGCCGGGCTTGAGGCCCTCTACCTTCTTATATATATATATAATGGTAGAATCGCAGCGGTCGCCACGGAAGCCGATAATGGCGCCGGAGCGGCTCACGAAAGCGAATCCGTCGCCGTTCGCGAACGTGACGCCGGGGTTTGCGGGGCGCACGGCGACGCGCAGCGAGCCGCCGGCTTCGGGCCGCACGGACGCAACTTCGCCGACGTACTCACCCATGGCCTTTGGAGCGTCCATCGACGACCAGGGGCCGCGCTTGCCGTCAAGCCACCACTGGGTGTAGCCGCGATTGAAGGTCTTGTCGGAGTCGGGCGCGAAGCCGCCGCTCACGTGCCCGAAAGAGGCACGGCAGTATCGGTCCGGGTAGCGCGCCACGAGCGAGTCAAGCGCCAAGCTGTACTCTCGCACCACGTTCTTCACGTATGACGCGTTCTTGAGGCGCCCCTCGATCTTGAATGAGCTCACGCCAGCGTCCGCCAGTTCCTCCAGGCGGTCGAGCAGCTTGAAGTCGCGCAGCGACAGAAGCGCCTTGTCGTGAACCAGCACACGCCCGTCAGCATCAACCAGGTCATACAACGACCTGCAGGCCTGTATGCACTCGCCACGGTCGGCGCTGCGCCCGTCGAGGTACTCCGAGAGCCGGCATTCGCCGCTGTAGCACACGCATAGCGCGCCGTGAACGAAGAATTCCACCTCGCAACTCACGGCGGCGCAGATTTCGCGAACCTCGGCGAGCGAAATCCCGCGCTCCAGGATGATGCGGGCGCAGCCCAGCTCGTCGAAGTGCTTCGCCTGCGCCACGCTGCGGATGGAGCACTGGGTGGAGGCGTGCATGGGCACGCGGATGTCGGGCCACGTCAGCAGCCGCTCCTCGCGGAAGATGAACGCGTCCACGCCGGCATCCTGCGCCTCCAGCATCATGGAATGCACCGCGTCCCACTCGTCGTCGTAGATCAAAGTGTTGACGGTGAGGAAAATGCGCACGCCGAACCGGTGGGCGTACTCACACAGTTCGGCGATATCTTCCATGCTGTTGCCGGCTGCCTTGCGGTTGCCCCACGCGGGGCCAGCTATGTAAACGGCGTCGGCACCGCAGTCGATTGCCGCGATGCCGACGTTTTTGTCTTTCGCCGGAGCCAACAGCTCGAGGGCGGTCATGTTACTTGAGTGCGCTGAGGGCCTTCTGGGCATCGGCGTAACCAAGGGACGATGCCTTGGTGTAGAACTCCTTGGCCTTGGCGGTGTTCTTGGCGTTCTGGTACAGGGCGCCGACGGTGTAAGCCACCTGGCCCGCGTTCTTTGCGGTAGGGGCGGCATCGAGGTACTGCTCGAAGTACTTGATGGCGTCGTTGTTCTTGCCTGCATACTGGGAAGCCATGCCCGCAATGTAGTAAGCGGAAGGATTCTGGTTGTACTCGTAGCTCTCGAGGGCGTCCTTCACGGCGTCGGCGAACTTCTTGGCCTTGAGCTCGTTCTGGGCGTTGGTCAGATAGATGGAGCCCAGGCGGGTGTTGGCGTTTTTCTCCTGTCCGTTGGCGGCGGCGAGCTTGTAAGCCTCGACTGCCTCGGCCATCTTACCGGCGCTCCTCAGGGCCTCGCCCTTCTTGAAGGCGATGGTGCCGTTTTCGGGCTCTGCGGCAAGCACCTTGTCGAAGGCCTCGACTGCACCGTCGAAGTCTTTGGCATTGAGCAGGGCGCTACCCTTCTGGCTGTAAATCTGAGGGATAAGGCCTTCTGCCTTGGCGGCGAGTTCCTCGTCACCGTATTCTTTTGCAATGGCCGCAGTCTCGAGGAACTTGGCGATAGCCTCGTCGTAGTTCTTATCGTTGAGCAGACTCTTGGCGATTGCATTCATGGTCTTGGGGATGATGTCCTTGCAGGTCGCCACAAGCTCCAGACCTTCGTCACCGCAGGCCTCTGCCATCTTGAGAGCCTCCTGGAAACCGGCAAGCGCGGTAGCGTAGTTGCCTTCGCCGAGGGCCTCGTTGGCGAGCTTTGCAGTCTCGGTGGCATCCGCCATATTCTGGGCGGAAAGCATGGTTGCAGCGGCGAAAAGCGCTGCGAGGGAAACTAAAATCTTTTTCATCTCTACAAACGTTTTTAGATTCGAACGACAAATTTAGCAAAATTTATTACATTTTGCGTGCCAAAGTTGCTATCTTTGTACATCTAGCACTATTACTATATGTCTGAAACCAAATTCAGGGTCGAAAGCGACCTTCTCGGCGAACTCAAGGTTCCCGCCGACGCTTACTACGGAGTCCAGACCCAGAGGGCTCTCGAAAACTACAGGATTTCAACCACCCGCATGTGCCACTATCCGGAGTACATCATAGCGATGGCATACGTGAAAATGGCCGCCGCCAGCGCCAACGCCGAACTCGGCGTGCTTGACCGCAAGATCGGCGACGCCATCGTGGCCGCCTGCCAGGAAATCGTGGACGGCAAGCTCTGGGACCAGTTCCCCGTGGACATGATGCAGGGCGGCGCCGGCACCTCCGTGAACATGAACGCCAACGAAGTCATCGCCAACCGCGCACTCGAACTCATGGGGCACAAGAAGGGCGAATATCAATACTGCTCCCCCAACGACCACGTGAACTGCGCACAGTCCACCAACGACGCGTATCCCACCGCATTCCGCTATACCTTCGTGCGCATGAACAAGCACCTGGTGGCCTCCCTGAAGGCCCTCATCTCCAGCTTCCGCGCCAAGGGCGAAGAGTTCAACGATATCATCAAGATGGGACGCACGCAGCTGCAGGACGCCGTTCCCATGACCTCCGGCCAGGAGTTCAACGCCTTCGCCAACAACCTCGAGGAGGAGATTGCCAACCTCGAGCGCAACGTTGTGCTGCTCAAGGAGATAAACATGGGCGGAACCGCCATCGGAACGGGCCTCAACGCCGTTCCCGGCTTCGCGGAGCTGTGCACCAAGCGCCTCTCCGAGTTCAGCGGCGACACCTTCGAGAAGGCTCCCGACCTGGTGGAGGCAACCCCCGACACAGGCGCGTACGTGAGCTATTCCGCCGCCCTGAAGCGCCTGGCCGTCAAGCTCTCCAAGATTTGCAACGACCTGCGCCTCATGGCTTCCGGTCCCCGCTGCGGCCTGCACGAAATCAACCTGCCGCCTATGGCTCCCGGTTCCTCCATCATGCCCGGCAAGGTGAACCCGGTTATCCCCGAAGTCACCAACCAGGTGTGTTTCAAGGTGATAGGCAACGACACCACCGTAGCCTTCGCCGCCGAAGCCGGCCAGCTGCAGCTCAACGTGATGGAGCCCGTGATCGTCCAGTCAATCCTTGAGAGCCAGACCTGGCTCCGCAACGTGATGGACACCCTCCGCACCCGCTGCATCGACGGTATCACCGTGAACGCCGACCACTGCTACGAGATGGTCAAGAATTCCATCGGAATCGTCACCGCGCTCAACCCCTACATCGGCTACAAGGCCTCCACGAAGGTGGCCAAGGAAGCCCTGGAGACAGGCCGCAGCGTGTACGACCTGGTGCTCGAGCACGGCTACATGACCAAGGAGAAGCTCGACGAAGCGCTTGACCCAAAGGCCATGACCGCATCGCACGAATTCATTAAATAATACTATCTTTGCAATGTGAAAGCATTGCGAGCAATATACCTTATGGCCCTGGCGGCCGGGCTGCTGCTCAGTGGCAGTGTCCGGGCCCAGGGCCTTCCTGAATTGGCCAAGGCTCCGGAATACACCACCGGTACCCTTCCCAACGGGATAAGCTATTATCTGGTAAAGAACACCGGGACTCCGGGGTTCGCCGACTTCGCCCTGGTGCAGCCGCACCGGCACGACAGCGCCGAGCCTCGGAAGGATCTGGTGGACCTGCCACATTTCACCACCCGCAAACCATACGAATTCCTGGCCGCGCACTCGGTGCGCTACGACAGGAACGGCTTCATACGCCATCTGCGCGACGCCACCACCTACCGCTTCGCCGGTGTGCCGGTGTCCCGCTCCGAGGTATCCGACTCCATGCTTCTGCTGCTCTTCGACATCGCGCGCTCGTGGCGCTACGGTCAGGCTCTCGCGGTGAGCGGCGACATCGACATCGCCTCCACCCAGGAGCGCATGAGGATACTCTCGATGACGATTTCGCAGCGCGAGACGCCTGAAAATACCTGGCAGTACAGCTGGCGCAGGCAGGACGAGGCCGAGGTGGTCACTCTGACCAATCCCGTCGGCACGATCGACGTTTCCTACCGCTCGCCCCGCACCGACAGGGAGCTGATGAACACCGTGCAGCCGGTGATGAGCCGCATACTGGCAACGGAAATGGACATCATCACCGAGCGCAGGATGCGTGCGGCTTTCGCCGATGCCGGAATCCCTCTTGCAAGCTACCGCGTCCGCTATCTGGGCAGCGACGATACAGCCGGCGACGAGTCCGTCAGGATTTCCGTACAGACCGATCCCACACTGCTGAAAGAGGCCCTGGGGGTGGTTGCGGGCGTACTTTCGGCTCTTGACGAAGACGGCGCTACGCTCAGCGAGACCGTGTTCGCACGCGGCATGGTGAGCGGCGTCGCGGCACGCGAGCAGGGGAGTCACCGCATGACCAACACGGACTACGTTGACAAGTGCGTGGCCAATTATCTGTACGGGTCAAATCTGGCATCATACGCCACTCTGAGCGCACCATTCTCGGGCAAGAAACTCGACGAGAACCGCGAACGGGAGCTCCTCAACCGCTATATCTCCGCACTCATAGCGCCGCAGCGCAATCTCCGCCTCGCCGTTGGCGCACCTGTCAAGCCCGTGCGCGACAGCGTCGCCGCCGCCTTCGCCGAAGGCTGGAAACGCGGCTGCAGCTCCGTTGCCGATATCCCGGTGCAGTCGGACACCCTTAATCTGGCAAGCCCGCGCCGCAAGGTGAAGCTCAAGAGCACCGCCACCGACGCTTTCACCGGCGGCAAGATGTGGACCTTCTCCAACGGCATGAACGTGGTTTTCAAGAAGACCGACACCAAGGGCTCGTTCCGTTACGGATTCATGGTTAAGGGCGGCCTGAACGAGATTCCGGGGCTCAAGGGCTCCGAGGCCGCGTTCGCCGGTGAGGTGCTGCCGCTGTGCAAGGCGGCTGGCATGAGCGGATCGCATCTGGCAGACCTGCTCGCCATGAACGGAGTGTCGATGCAGCCGGAGATTTCGCTGTCCGACGTGCGCTTTTCCGGCGCCGCCCCGAGTTCCGCGCTGAGCCTGGTGGTCAAGACCATGCTGTCGGTGGCGGGCACTGCGGAGGCGGATACAGAAGCATACGGCCGCTATCGCGCCGAGAAGGCAGTGCGGATGGTGCGCGACAAGTACTCCGCAGAAGGCACCCGCGCCATTCTTGACAGCACCATGTGCCCCCGCTACGCGTTCGCCGCAGGCAGCATGCCGGAGATTCCTTCGGAAGATTTCGCCGTGCGCATGGCCGAGTATCTGCAGCAGAAGGGCGGCGCCATGAAGAACGGCCTGATCGTGCTGATCGGCGACCTCGACGAGGACGCGACGCTCAAGCTTCTCACCCACAGCCTGGGAGATTTCCGCACCGGGCAGCAGAGGGTTGTGCGTCCGAGGTACGACTACCCGCTGCGCAAGTGCTGGACCACCACTACCGCTTCCGGCGGCTGGCGCGACCGCGGGGTAAGCGTTTCGCTGAGCGCCAAGTATCCCTTCGGTCCCGAGGGAAATACGCGTCTGCGGCTGGCGTGCACCGTGCTGGAGGCCGAACTCGCCCGCGAAATGGCGCCCAGGGGCGTTTATTTCAGCGTGCGGGCTTACGCCGACCTGCTGCCCGCCGAACGCATGACGGTGTACATAAACTGCAACGCCTGCCCGTTCGTTTCCGGGCTGCCCGCCGGAGTGAAGCCGGTGCCGCCGACAGAAATGCTGCAGGCCGTGCGCAAGGTGGTCAACTCG
>JAEEGL015136358.1_pt1 | contig 49276 bp, 43 predicted proteins | sample 9134231 | NCBI WGS metagenome assembly JAEEGL01 (sample SAMN16246548, study PRJNA631951) | gut metagenome | biome: gut microbiome; feature: rumen; material: fiber-attached | host: Bos | place: Iran: Karaj | collected 2018-10 | reverse complement strand
TTCCTGTTCGGACGGCCGCTGCTGAGCATTTATGACAGCCGCCCCGATGTGATAGAAGCCGGACTTGTGCGTATGAGCCTCGTCTGCACGCTGTACCTGACCTGCGGGCTTATGGACTGCATAGTCGGATCGATAAGGGGAATGGAATACGCGGTCACACCGACGATAGTGTCGCTGCTTGGAGCCTGCGGTCTGCGCATATTATGGATATTCACGGGCTTTCAGCTCGAAGAGTTTCACACCGAGTTCTGGCTGTTCATGTCCTATCCCGTATCGTGGATAGTGACGTTTCTGGTGCACCTTATCTGCTTCGTTTTCATGCGGCGGAGGCTGCCGAAATATGATGCCGACGCCGTCCCGGAGCAATGACCTTGTTATTCGTACAAAATTTTTAGTATAAAAGTAACAAAAATATTACCGATATTGCAAATAATCGTAAAAAGTTACAAAATTACATTGACTTTTCGTGTGTATTTGTGTATAATGAAGTTAATAGTAGTATAAGGGGTAGTATGCCCTTTTGCTGCTGTATATCAAAGAAAAGGAGGTGTGAATGTGTTAACGAAGGCAGTATCCATGGATATGAAGGTGGGGACTGCGAACCGCTCCGGACAGCGTGAGCAGGGCGACGGAGGATTTTCCGACGTGCTGGGTACCGTGAAGAAGGATACCGGAAGCCGTCAGGGTATGTCGGCTCAGGGCAGCGGAGTGCGCGGCGGCAAGGATCTGAGACAGGAGTTCCGGTTTACCGAAAAAAGCACTTCAAGACCCGCAGAAAAAATATCCGGTGAAATGCGCGGACAGCAGGAAAAGAGCAGCACGTTCGACAGCGCGGAACCGGCTGATGTTCAGGCGGCAGAGGATCTTCTGCGCAAGGCGGCCGAGCTCGTGACACAGACAGTGCGCGAGACAGGCGAAAAGCCAGATAAGGCCGAAGCTGCGGAAATGCTCTCGCAGGCGCTTGAAACGCTGAAAGACAGTGAGGACATCACCGAACTGCCGGAAGACGTGCTGATAGATGCCATTATGCAGGTGCTGGCGGCGATCTCTGACGGATCGGCGGAAGGCGCGGCTGTGGCGGCTGCGGCTGCTGACGATATGCAGATATCGGATATAGCGCCGGGCACGGAAGAACCGGTTGTTGTGACTACGGAACCCGGACAGGCGGAATTGACCGTGACTGCGGATGCGGAAAGCGGCGCGGAGTTCGCTGCGGTGCTGGCGGAAGAGATGCCGGAGGAACCGGAGTACATCGAGCCGGAGTTCGACGAGGGACTGAAAGCGTTCGTCGGAGAGTCGGTGCAGAAGCTTGCCGACGGAAAACTGTCGGTTGAAGCGGCGGCGGCAGACTTTGAGGCTGTTTCGGCAGCGGCGGAACCGGAAGAAGCTCCGGATATGAGCAGCCTTACGGTGACCGAGACTGTGAAGATGCTCGCCGATCTCATCGATGAGGTAAAGGACGAACTCGGCATATCGGATATCAGCGTGCGTCATGTATACGGTAACGGCGAGGAGACCCCGACTATGGCGGAAGGCAGTCAGGCAGAGCTTTCAAACAGAATGTTCCGGACAGACCGCACAGGAGAGCTTGACCATATCCTCAACGGAACGAGAGCCGACATGGTGACGGAAGACGGCAATAAACCGGAGACCGATACCGAGACCTACGATGCGGTACACATGGCTGCTGAACTGATGGGCAGCAGGACAGAGACTGACATTCCGGTAGAGAACGAGCCTATGTTCCCTGAAACGGCGGAGGTAAGACCTCCCGAAGTCCAGACAGCGGAACAGATACTCGACCGCATACAGAGTATGCAGGACGACCATACCGAGTTCACGATGGTACTCAATCCCGAATCGCTGGGACGCATAACAGTCAAGATAGCGGCAGCAGGTGAGAGGATATCGGTGGAGATCACGGCGGACGACCCGAGAACGGGAGCCATGCTCGCAGCAAGGAATGAAGGACTTCAGAGTATGCTCCGTGACAGCGGTGTACAGCTTGAGAAGTGCCAGATAGTTTCCGAGCACGAGGACACGCAGTTCAACGAACAGAGCTACGACGGCAGCAGCAAGAACCCATACGGCAGACAGGACGATGATGGAAAGAAGCAGGACGATAATGACGGAGAGAGCTTCTACGACCTTCTGCAAAGCATTTAACGAAACAGTAAAGGAGGAGAAACAATGGCATCTGTAACAGGACTCGACAATCTTGCCTCCCCGCAGAGCAATTACGAGAAGTACAAGGATATGTTCACAAACGATAAGCACGACCTTATCACCATGGACAACTTCTATTCGCTTCTTGTGGCGGAGATGCAGAATCAGGATCCCCTCGAGCCCACATCGAACACCGAGTTCATTTCCCAGATGGCGAGCTTTACGGCTCTTCAGGCACAGCAGGACGCTTATGACACACAGAAGCAGAACTACGCGGACAGCCTGGTAGGCAAGAAAGTTACGGTTACTGCGGGAGACGGCGAAGCGATAACGGGAACCGTGGATTTTGTCACACACGGCAGCGACCCGAAGGTAAGCGTAAAGGGCACACAGTACGCACTCAGCTCGGTCAGCCAGGTACACGGCAGCGAAACACAAAGCGCTTCCGGTATAGGCGACTACGGAGCTTTCGCGGCAGGTATACTGGGCAGGACAGTTGTTGTACAGTCGGTAGACAGCACAGGAATGACTTACATCGATGAAGGCGTGGCAAGCTCACTGGAGATCGAGAACGGTAACGTGAGAGTGATCGTAAACGGCTATGCTTATGACGCCACCGAGATAGTCAAGGTGAACGGCCCCGAGGCTCAGGAAACTGCGGCATCGCAGAGTACGGACGAGCCCGAAGAGGAAACACCCGCAGAGGAGAATGTCAGCGCACCCACAGCGGCAGCGGCAGAAGAAGCGGCTTCCACACAGCAGCAGACATCTTCCGGAGACGATACGGGCGTTATTGAGACCGACGAGGACGATATCGAAGATATTTACGAGTTATTTGAATGAACCGACCGGAAATGAGGGAACACGATGCTGATAAGTGAGTATCTTGCCGGACGCGGCGCGGTAAGCGTTTCCACAGGGGCGGGACGGACTTCACCCGGAGTACAGAACACAGAACGGGCGGAGGACAGAGCAGGCAGCTTTGCGGAGGAGCTTCGTGAAAAGCTCGGAAACAAGGAAGTGGAATTCTCCAATCACGCGATAAAGCGCCTTGAGAGCAGACAGATCGACATTGTCGGCAACGACCGTATCGAGCGTCTCAACAGAGGAGTGGAGCTCGCAGCGGAGAAGGGCTGTGACGAGAGTCTCATACTCGTGGACAGCACGGCATTTATCGTGAGCGTCAAGAACAATACCGTCATAACAACGGTATCGGCAGAAGATCTAAAAGAAAACGTATTTACCAACATTGATTCCGCCGTTATAGTATGATATCGGACCCGGGAGAAGTTCCCGGGAGATATGGCCGTCCCGAACGACAGAAGGACGGCGCGGCGGCAGACCAGAAAGGAATTACCGCTATGATGAAATCATTGTATTCCGGTGTTGCCGGAATGAAGACCCATAACCAGAGAATGGACGTTATAGGCAATAACATCTCCAATGTAAATACAACAGGCTACAAGGCAAGCGCGGTAACGTTCAAGGACGTTTACTACCAGACCAAGACCAACGCTTCGGCGGGCGATGCCACCACGGGCGGTAAGAACCCCACCCAGATAGGCTACGGCGCACAGCTCGGTTCGGTGCAGCAGATCATGACACAGTCGGGTTTTACATACACCGACAGCTATTATGACTGCGCTCTTGAGGGCGAAGGTTTCTTCCAGGTAATGGACGATTCGGGAAATATATATTACACCCGTTCCGGCAAGTTCTCCGTGGACAGCTACGGCAACCTCTGCGACCAGAACGGCAATATGGTGCTGGGCGTTTCGGGCGACCCCACCGGTGTTGAGACAGGCCAGTCACAGCGCATCAACATAAGAATACCCGCAGTCGAGGACAACAAAGCGTCATCGACCAAGAATGTCAACGGCTACGACATCACTATCACGGCGGCTTCTCCCGGAGAAGAGGGCAACATCTCGTTCTCTATCGTGAACTCGGATACTCCCTTCGCCACAAAGAGCGGCCCCAACCTCACCATATACATGGATCTCGACCAGGACTTTGGCGGCGAAGCTCTCAAGGACTACAACAAGACTGTGATAGACCTGTACACAGACTATGTGGATCCCACAGCCACGGAACCCAAGGACGCCGAGGCTGCCGCGATAATACTCAATCTCCGCGAGAAGTACGGAAATACCAGACCCGACGGCGCACCCGATACCGACCCGCTGCCGTGGGAGACTGATCCTGAGTATTACGCCGAGGCTTACAGACGTCTCGAAGGCAAGATCAATGAGCTCTCCGCTGAAGACAGAACTTTTGCGGCAGAAATTTCCAATGCAAGAAATATATATACGCAGGCTGCTCTCGATGATTTCGAGACCAAGCTCAACGATGCGATCAAGCAGGGCGGTGTTGACCTTTCCGAGGATATCCTGCCCCTGGACGTGAGCTTCGATAACCTGCCCTCCTACAGCGATGTGCAGGCGCTCAATGCCACAAATACGCTTGATCTCTATACTTACGACGCCGACGGCAGCGTGGCGGATAAGATATCCCTCACATTCACAGCCGACACTCCCGGCGAGTTCGCAAACAAATACGAGATAGATCTCAAGTATTCCTCTTCTATCGGCTCGGCGCCTGTTGCGAAGTGGAAGGACAGCACACTTACCATAACCGTTCCCGAGAGCACGACTCTGGAAGCTATCCAGAAGGCAGTGAACCTCGCCGCGGCCGACAAGGGTGAAGATTACAAGATCACTGTTTCCGCAGCCGAGACCACTCACAAAGTGACCACTACCGACGACAGCGGCAATACTACGGAGAGCGAAGTGGCTGAGTCCGCTTATATCCCGAATTTCAGCTTCTCAACCGCACTCGGCGCAAAAACCGAGCGCTTAGGACTTGCCGGCGGCCGTGACAACTTCTTCTCGGATATCGCCACAGCTATGAGCACGGTAACGCTTACCGACGGACGACTTGCGGCGGAGCAGGAGGTTGACGACCTGGAGTCCCTGCGTATCCAGAACGACGGTACTATCATAGGCCGTCATGCGGTACACGGTCTGCTCTATCTCGGACGTATAGACATTGCTACTTTTGAGAACCCCACCGGTCTTGAGCAGGCGGGCACCACGCTCTGGAGAGCGACACTCGCTTCCGGCGAGGCACAGGTGAAGATCGCGGGCAAGGACGGCGCTGGCGATGTGGTTGCCGGTGCGCTGGAAATGTCCAATGTTGACCTCGCGCAGGAATTTTCCGACATGATAATCACGCAAAGAGGCTATCAGGCAAACTCGCGTATCATCACAGTATCGGATACCATGCTCGAAGAGCTCATCAACCTCAAGAGATAATCATCTTCCGCAGCGGTGAGGGCTTGTCCCTCACCGCATAAGCGGTTTATACAAGGATAGAATATGATAATTTTAACGAAACTCAACGGCAAGGATATAATGCTGAATGAAGCACATATCGAAAATGTTGTGGAGTCTCCGGACACTGTGGTCAATATGGTGAACGGAAACAGTTATATAGTTCAGGAATCTCTTAACGAGATAATGGGAAAGATCGTGGGCTTCAACCGCGCCTGCCATGCGCGGATCAGGGAGAACCCGCGGGAAAGCTGAATATCGCATTATTACCGTATGATCCCGAATGCTTCGCTGCGTCAGAGCGGCAGGTATCCGGGTTTATGCGGGATTTGGTGTGAAAAAATATAATTTTACCGGAGGGAACCATTTTGAATATTACACTTATAATAGGCTGGGTACTGGCGTTCGGACTTATCCTGTTCGGTATCTTCCAGGGCGGACAGCTCGACTGGTTCATAGATATACCGTCGCTGATGATCACCGTCGGAGGCACGTTCGGTGTACTTATCGGACTTTCACCGCTCTCGCTGCTGAAAACACTTCCCAAGCTGTTCATTCTCGCAATACTGCCTCAGAAGTACAACCCGCAGAAGTACATAGATCAGATAGTCGAATTCGCAAATACAGCGCGAAGCAAGGGACTTCTCGCGCTGGAAGACAGTGCCAACAAGTGCGACGACCCGTTCATGAAGCAGAGTCTTATGCTTATCGTAGACGCAAACGATTCGGCAAAGGTAAGAGAGATGCTCGAAGGCTCGCTGGAATTCCTCGAAGCCCGTCATGAAGCGAACCGAGGATTCTTTGAGAAGGGCGCCAGCCTGTGTCCGGCCTTCGGAATGATAGGTACGCTGGTCGGACTTGTTATCATGCTTCAGAACCTGGACGGCGGTGACCTCGGTCCGGCTATGGCGACCGCGCTCATTACCACGTTCTACGGTTCACTGTTCGCGAACGTTATCTTCACGCCTATCGCGACATCGCTGAAAAACGCGCATGACGATGAAGTGTTCTGTATGCAGATTATCATCGAGGGCGTAATGGCAATTGCTGCCGGTTCGAACCCCCGAATGATAAAGGAAAAACTTGAGTTCATGATGCCGAAGTCGGCCAAGAAGGAAGAAGCCGCAGGCGGCTGATGACTGAAATTGCTCGCCCTGCGAGCAGAACAGACAGTAAAAATGCAGAAAAATATTGCAAAAGATCTGCTTTTATGGTATAATATATTACTGACTTGTTTTCATCTGCCGTGAGTACAGGTCAGTGAGGAAAGAAATATGGCGAAGAAAAAAGTCAAGATCATACATACCGGTGTTGACGAGTGGATGTCCACATACGGAGACATGGTAACGCTGCTGATGTGCTTTTTCGTGCTTCTGTATGCGGCGTCGACTCCGGACGAGACTAAATTCCAGTATATATTCCAGTCCTTCAACAGCCAGGGTCAGTATATCAACCCGTTTGTCATGGAGGATATAGATGCGGGCGACAGCAAGTCCGACAATGATGGCAACAGCGATGTTCCCGCAAACAACGGCGAAGGCACGCAGCACAGCACCGAAAAGGATTCGCTGGGTCTGCCGAACAACTTCGACGAGCTCTTCGCGTGGGCTTCCAAAGCCGTGGCGGAAAGCGAGTTCTCCGGAGCCGTTTCTGTTACGCAGAGCTCCGCCGGCCGCATAAATATAAGATTTGACAACGCGATAATGTTCGACGGCGACAGTGCCGTGCTCAAAGAATCCGGCAAGAAGGCGCTGCGAACCGTAATGCCCGGCATAAAGGCTATCAGTGAATACATCAAATCCGTAAGAGTACAGGGACATACCGCGGCTGTGGCGTTCTCGGCGGTCAACGACTGGGATCTGTCGGCGGCCAGAGCAAGTTCGGTAACGAAGTACATGGACTTCAACGTTGTTGTGGACAGCAACAAGTTCGTTGTCGAGGGCAGAGCACAGCATGACCCGATAGCCGATAACAGCACCGAAGAGGGCAGAGCCCAGAACCGCCGTGTTGAGCTTGTCATAACGAGAAACGAAATAGCGGCGCAGGATACCGAAGTTATCCAGGATATGCTGATGTATGACTACGGTATCGAATATACACATTCCGATATAATCGACCGCACCGACGTATACGGCGGCACTTCCGACGATACCGTGCAGCAGATCATCAACGGCCTCGACGGCAAGTACGCGGATGCAGTGGTAGACCAGCAGGGCGGCGAGGAAGACTATACCGGACCCACATACAGCATACCGATATCGGAGATACCGGAATCCATACTTCTTGAGCCCGAAGAGACCGCCGCCGAGGAAACGGAAGCGGCCGCTGAATAAGGCACAGTCAGGTATCGGATATCTCAGAGCAGAAGGTGAGGTGAGGTTTGAATGGCTGAGACCCTTACGCAGGAACAGATAGACGCGCTTTTAAGCAGCGCGATGAACGGCGGGGTAGTCGAGAGCAGCAAGGAGCCGGAAGTCAAGGAATATGACTTCCGCGCACCGAAGAAATTTACCAAAGAGCGAATAAAGATACTCGACAGCATCTTCGACAACTACGCAAGACTTCTTTCCTCGTATTTAACGGGACTCCTGAGACTATACTGCAAGGTCACGCTTGCTTCAATAGAGGAACAGCGGTATTTCGAGTTCAACAACGCGCTGCCCGACTATGTAATGATGGGAACGCTCGACCTCGGCATACACGATGACGATATAGGCACAGTGACTTCGATAGTCCAGCTTTCAAACTCGCTTACATATACGCTGATCGACAGACTTCTCGGCGGCAGAGGCGAATACAAGGACGCCGACAGAGACTTCACCGAGATAGAGGTCAGCATAATAGACAAGATAATCAACAATATGGCGGCGCTGCTCCGCGAGCCGTGGGAGCCTTACCTTGAGGTCAATCCCACCGTCGTGAACATCGAGACCAACTCCAGAGTCTATTCGGCGGTCGATTACGATGATACGATGATCCTCGTGGCACTGGAAGCTACCGTCAACGACACAAAAACGATAATAACGATCTGTATGCCCGTACTCACACTCGATGAGATCATGCAGAAGTATATGACGAGGTCCGTCAGGACGACGCGCAAATTCGATGCCGTAAGAGAACAGGAAAGACGCGAAAACATAATGAAGGCGCTCAACGAAACTTCGCTGGATATTACCGCAGTGCTGGGCAATACTTCCCTTGATGTCTACGATGTTCTCAATCTCCAGGTAGATGACATAATCCCGCTTGACATCAGCATCGAAAGCAACGTGAAACTAAGGATCGGCAGTAAGATCTGGTTCGACGGAAAACTCGGCTCGTTCAATCAGAACAAAGCGGTAAAGATCGAAAATGTTTACAGAAGCGAGGTTTGATTTATGGCTGTGACAGACCTTTCCGAGATGGAGAAGGACGCCCTCGGCGAAGTCATGAATATAAGCATGGGAAGCGCCGCCACCGCGGTTTCCGAACTTCTCAGCGCCAAGGTGTGGATCACAACTCCGAGAGTGGAAGTCGTCAGAGCGGACGATATGCTCCAATACGACAAGCTGGAGCCTGCTGTCTGCGTTAAAATAGAATATGTAAGAGGCCTTTCGGGCAATAACCTCATGGTTCTCCGTCAGGACGACGTGCAGATGATACTCAATCAGCTCATGGGTCAGCCCCTTGAAGTCACACCCGATTTCGAGTTTGACGAGCTGAACATAAGCGCCGTGTCCGAGGTCATGAACCAGATGATGGGTGCCAGCGCGACTGCGCTGTCCGATTTCCTCGGCATCGTGGTGGATATCTCGACCCCGACGCCGTATATAATGGAAAACATCGACCTTAATGAGGTGCAGACCTTTGAGCCCGATGAAAAGGTCACCGCGATATACTTCGATCTCACGATCGACGGTGTCATCAAGTCCGAGTTCGCTTCGATACTGACCCTCGACCTTGCCAGCTATATAGCGCGCAAGGTGTTGGGGACGGCGGACGAGGAAGAGACTCCCGCGGTTCCCGCACCGGCAGCGCCTTCGGGTGGCGGCGGCGGTACTATGTCGCAGGCCGAGATGGACGCCATGTTCGCGTCTATGGCAGGCGGAGGAGGAGCAGCGGCTCCCGCACCGGCAGCGCCTTCGGGCGGCGGCGGTACCATGTCGCAGGCCGAAATGGATGCCATGTTTGCGGCAATGGCAGGCGGAGGCGCTCCGGCAGCTCCGCCGCAGCCGCAGATGCAGCAGCCTGTTCCCGATATGTCGCAGATGGGCGGAATGCCGCAGATGCCGCAGGGTGCTATGCCGCAGATGCCATACGGCTATCCGCAGGGCGCTATGCCGCAGATGCCATACGGCTATCCGCAGGGCGCTATGCCGCAGATGCCGTACGGCTATCCGCAGGGTGCTATGCCGCAGATGCCTTACGGCTACCAGCAGCCTCAGCCCATGAACCTTCAGAACGCGCAGCTCAATCAGTTCGACTCACCGGATATACAGCTTTCGGGCGAGCAGAAAACAAACCTCCAGCTGCTCATGGGAGTTCCGCTGGAGATATCCGTCGAGATAGGCACAGCGCGGCGCAAGGTGAAAGATATACTTGAATTCACGCAGGGCACGATAATCGAGCTCGAGCGTCAGGCGGGAGCTCCCGTCGATATAATAGTGAACGGCAACCTGATCGCCAAGGGCGATATAGTCGTGATAGACGACAACTTTGCTGTCAGAATAACGGAAATAATCAAATCTAAACTTATGGATTCAATCAGTAAGGAGTAAACAGCTATGGACAAGAAGATTTTATTGGTCGACGATGCAGCCTTCATGAGAATGCTCATCAAGGATACCCTCACAAAGAACGGATACACGAATATCCTTGAGGCGCAGGACGGCGCTATCGCCTGCCAGACTTATGAAGCAGAGAAGCCCGATCTCGTTATCATGGACATAACAATGCCCAACAAGACCGGTATCGAGGCTCTTGCCGATATCAAGAAGATGAATCCCGCGGCAAAGGTCGTTATGTGCAGCGCCATGGGTCAGGAAGCCATGGTCGTTGAGGCTATCAAGCTCGGCGCGCTGGACTTCATCGTAAAGCCGTTCAAACCGGACAGAATAATAGCGACAGTCACCAAGATACTCGGCTGATCCGGTATGGAATGGATCTGGATGATCCTTTCCCTTGCTGGCGTACTCGGGTTGTTCTTCATACTTGTGTATGCTATGAAGAAGCTCAACGGCGGGCTCGGATATGTCAACGGGAATCGAATGAAGGTCATCGACAGAGTATCACTCGGAAGAGACGGTATGCTTGTTGTTGTTTGTGTCGCCGGTAAGCTGATGCTCGTCGGCGTTACGGGGCAGCATATCGAAAAGCTCGCCGACATAGATATGAGCCCCGAGGAATACTATGCCCAGCAGTCATCTCCCGAAGCGCAGAACGGTATGTCATTTGCTGCTGCGTTTGCCGAGGTCATGAAAAGGAATAAAGGCACGGGAAAGGATAACGGCAATGGTCAAGGAAACGATAAAACAGAACAGTAAGTATTTTATCAGGTTCATCATATCCTTTGTCGTGACGTGTCTGCTGATGTCAGTGATATGCGTCACAGCCTCGGCGCTGGGCGCTGCGGAAGGAGACGCAGAGACCGAGGTACTTGCGGGGAATCCGGGCACCGAACCCGTCGATGATTCGCTGCTCAAGCAGCTCATCGGCATAGACGGCTCCCAGTCCCTTGAAGTGATACTGATAATCACCATACTGTCGGTCGCCCCGTCGTTCCTTGTGATGCTTACATCATTCACAAGGATCGTCATAGTTTTCAGCTTTTTAAGAAACGCGATGCAGACCCAGTCTATCCCGCCCAACTCGGTATTGATGGGGCTTTCGTTATTTCTTACACTGTTTGTCATGTGGCCGACGTTCACTCAGATAAATGACAACGCCTATCAGCCCTATGCCGCGGGAGAGATATCCATAAACGAGATGCTCGACCGTTCCGGGGATACGCTCAAGACATTCATGCTGAAAAACACATCGCGCAGGAATATGCAGTTCTTCCTCGAACTTAAAGGTCAGTCGGTCTACAAAGCGCAGGAACAGGCTAAAGAGGCTGCTGCGGCGCAGACTACGGCCCCCGAGGATAACGGCAGCGTGATAGATCCGGACTTTATACAGCCGATAGAACCGGTAGAGAGCATAGTAAAAGTGCCTGTCGATCTGACACAGACCGATGAGGAGCTTACCGACTATGCCGACCAGCTCGGGCTGGAAGTCGTTATACCGTCGTTTATAATCAGTGAGCTTACGAGAGCCTTCCAGATGGGCTTCATGCTCTTCATACCTTTCCTTGTCATAGATATAGTCGTTTCCTCGACCCTTATGGCAATGGGTATGATGATGCTGCCGCCTTCGATGATATCGCTGCCGTTCAAGATAATGCTGTTCGTGCTTGTTGACGGCTGGCAGATGCTCGTCGGTACACTCGTAAATTCCTTCAATGTTTAGCGGAGCAGGGATCGGGGAGGTCGATGCATAAATGTCCGAGGATCTTGTACTTGAGATATTCACCGAAGCTATAATCCTTGCGTTCAAGCTTGCGGTGCCGACGCTGCTGATAGCGATGCTCGTCGGACTCATAATCGCGATATTACAGGCCGCAACGCAGGTGCATGAGCAGACTCTCACCTTCGCGCCGAAAGCCATAATCGTAGCGCTGGCGCTCCTCGCAATGGGACCGTGGATGTGCTCCAGCATCATAGATTTCTTCAACCGTATAGTTGAGCTCATGGCGACCACGCCTATTCCGTGATGTTCGTCTGGGAAACACTTTACAGCAATTTCACGGCGTTCATATTCGTGCTGTGCCGGGTTACGGGGATATTTACCTTCAACCCGATATTCGCCCGGAACAACACGCCGGCTAATATAAAAGCCTTCATGTCCATAGTTCTGGCAGTACTGATGACGGCGTCCATGGGCGGATCGGCCGCTGCTCCGGAATTTACGGGAGTCATCGGATTCGCGTTCGTAGTCATAAAGGAACTGTTCATCGGCATAGTATTCGGATTTTTCACGAATCTGATACTGACGGTACTGCTGTACGCCGGTGAGATCATGGATACCGAGGTCGGCCTCGGAATGGCTAAGGCTTACGACCCCGCGACCGGAGTTACGATGCCGGTATTCGGCAATTACTACTATTATATGTTCGTGCTATGCTTCTTTGTCACGGGCAGTCACCTGTCGTATATAAAGCTGTTCAGTCTCTCATACGAGACAATACCGCTGGGGTACGGGTTTACAGGGGCGACCATTGATCTGGCGCTCATCATTGTCATGTATATGGGCACGATAATGGAGCTGGCACTGAAATTTGCTATGCCGCTGCTGGCGGCAGAGTTGATAGTCGAATTCTGCATGGGCATCATAATGAAAGCGGTGCCTACGATACAGATATTTGTTCTGAATATCCACCTGAAGCTGATAGTCGGCTTCATAGTCATAATCGCAGCGGCAGGACCGTATTCCGAGTTCATCGATAAGCTGTTCGGGTACCTGTGGACGAATCTTGACGCGGCGGTAAGGCATTTCGTATAGTTCCCGGGTGAGGTGATCGTCGTTGCCGGGAGAAGACAAAACCGAAAAGGCGACGCCGAAAAAACGGCGTGACGCCAGAGAAAAAGAAGGCCAGGTGCTCCAGAGCAACGAGGTCGTTACAGCCGTGGCGATACTCGGAACTTTCTCGGCGCTTGCCGTTCTCAGTTCCTATATGTTCGTTCAGCTCACAAAGATAATGACCGAAGGGCTCGAAAAGGTAGGAATGGAATACGACAACGAATTCAGCACCTATACCAATATATTCTTCAATGTAATAAAGCAGGCAGTAATGATAGTGCTGCCGCTTTGTGCGATAATAGCCCTGATCGTGGTAATAACAGTCATGGCCCAGACCCGCGGGCTGTTCACGATGAAGCCGCTGAAGCCGAAATTTTCGAAGCTGAATCCGCTGAACGGCATCAAGAAGATGTTCTCGGCGCAGGCTGCGGTCGGTATTCTCAAGGGCATTATCGAACTCTCTGCGATAATCTTCGTGGTCTACGGCCAGATCGAGAGCCGCATGACAGAGATAGTGAGTCTTGTGGACACCGAACCCATTTATGCGGTGGCTTATATAGCGAACACCATATTCACGATAGTGATGATACTCTGTGTCATATTCGTGTTCGTGGCGGCGGGGGATTACCTGTTTCAGTGGTACCAGTTTGAGAAGAACCTGAAAATGTCAAAACAGGAAGTCAAGGACGAGTACAAGCAGACCGAAGGTGACCCGCAGATAAAGGGCAAGATAAAGCAGAAACAGCGTGAAATGGCGCAGCAGCGTATGATGGAGCAGGTACCGGGCTCCGATGTGGTAGTCAGAAACCCTACACACTACGCTGTGGCGCTGAAATATGACACCGAGACATCGGCGTATTTGGCGCCGTTCGTCGTGGCAAAGGGCAAAGATGCTCTTGCACTCAAGATAATCGAAATAGCCGAAAAAAGCGGCGTATTCATAACAGAGGATCGTCCTCTCGCAAGAGAGCTGTACGAGACCGTAGAGATAGGGCAGGAGATACCGAGTTCGCTGTTCAAGGCAGTGGCGGTGGTTATCTCTGATATGTTTACCGCAAAGGGCATAAAGTTCGAACCGCCCACAGACGGTGCAAACCGTGCCGGCGAAGGGAACGGACGATCGGGATAAGATTTTCCGGTACATGACATAAAACAGAAAAACGAAAGGAGGCAGGAAGTAAGAGATGGTAAAAAGAATGATGAGCAATGTATTTGCCGTGTTCGTCGTATTTATCATCCTCGCGCTCATCATACCACTCAACGGCATCATGGGCGGAGCGCTGCTTGATTTTCTGCTCCTTGTCAATATAGGTCTGTCGCTGGTAATACTGCTGATGACCATGTATATAAAGGAAGCCCTCGAATTTTCGATCTTCCCGACCATACTGCTCATCACTACGGTATTCCGGCTTGCGCTGAACGTTTCGACCACCCGAGGCATACTCAGCACAGGACAGGCGGGTTCGGTCATTGCAACATTCGGACAGTTCGTAATGGGCGGCGACCCGGTAGTAGGATTTATCATCTTTATAATCATATTCCTCGCGAATTTCCTTGTTATCACCAAGGGTTCGGAACGTGTTTCCGAAGTTGCTGCGAGATTTACCCTGGACGCAATGCCCGGTAAGCAGATGTCCATAGACGCCGACCTCAACACAGGGGCAATAACAGACGAAGAAGCAAAGATACGCCGTGCTAACGTACAGCGTGAAGCGGACTTTTTCGGAGCAATGGACGGTGCCACCAAGTTCGTCAAAGGTGACGCTATAATGTCGATAATCACATCGCTGATAAACCTTATCGGCGGTGCTATCATAGGAATAATCGGAGGTGCCGATGTAGGCACCGTTATGAGCACATACTCGCTGGCGACAGTCGGTGACGGTCTGTGCTCGCAGATACCCTCACTGCTGATATCCGTCGCCACCGGTATGGTAGTTACCAGAACCGCGAGTGAGGGCAGCTTCAACGAGGACGTAAAGCGCCAGTTCACAAACAACCCGACAGTTATGATCATAACCGGTGCGGTAATGATCGTGCTGATGCTGGTGCCGGGCTTCCCGAAGCCCATACTCGCGCTGCTGGGCGGGGCTCTCCTGTACGCCGGTATTTATCTGCGGCGTACCCAGACCCGTGAGGCGCAGGTTGCCGAGGCTGCCGAAGCGCAGAAACAGGTCGAGGAGGCCAAGGAACAGCGGCCGACCACGGACACGGACTACTATCGCGATATCGACAATGTATTCAAGCTGCTCAATGTGGAGCAGGTGGAAATGGAGTTCGGTTACTCGCTGCTGCATCTCGTTGACGAGCGGAGCGGCGGAAACTTCATAGAGCGTGTCGTACTGTTCAGAAAGCAGTTCGCGCTGGATATGGGCATGGTAATACCTTCAGTGCGTATGCGCGATAACCCGGATATAAACCCGAACCAGTACATAATCAAGATCAAGGGCGAGGAGGTCGCCAGAGGAGAGATCCTTGTCGATCATTATCTCGCGCTGGATAACGGCGATGTATCGATGCCGGTGGACGGTATCGACACCATAGAACCGGCTTTCGGAATCCCTGCCCGCTGGATAAGCGAGGACAAGAAGGTCGCTGCGGATGTGGCAGGATATACTCTGATAGACCCCGTTTCCGTAATGATAACCCACCTGTCCGAAGTCATCAAGCAGCACTGCAGCGAGATCCTCACACGCCAGGATGTCAAGACTATGGTGGAGAACATCAAGAAAACCAATGCCACTATCGTCGAGGATCTTGTTCCGAATGTCATTTCCTACGGTTATCTCCAGAAGGTACTCTCCATGCTGCTGCGTGAGGGCGTTCCGATAAGGGATATGGAGACAATACTCGAGACCCTGAGCGACCATCTCACCACAATGAAGGATATAGATATCACCGTGGAGTATGTAAGACAGGCTCTGCGCCGCACTATAACGAGGCGCTTCGCCGAGGCGAACTCCCTGCGCGTGATAACCATAGATCCGAGGATAGAGGATATGATCGTCGCAAGTGTGAAGAAGTCCGATCAGGGAAGCTATCTGTCCATGGATCCCGACACGATTCAGCGCATCGTGGCAAAGACAACGGACGAAGTGAACAAGATAAAGGACGTTATCCCGAACGTAATCATACTTACTTCGCCTATAGTAAGAGTATATTTCAAGAAGCTGATAGACCAGTTCCTCCAGAATATCACCGTGCTTTCGTACAGTGAGATAGACAGCACGACACAGATACAGTCTGTGGGGAGCATAGCATTATAACTGCGGCATGAGGCCGCAGCATTTTCCAAGGAGGGGGGCGGACGCAGTTGGCGGATTATGATGTATTGCAGGCTATACGCGAATATCGTGAGACGCAGGATATCAATTTGCGCAATGATATCGTTCTGCGTTACCTCGACCTTGTGCGTATGCTTGCCATGTCGCTTCGCAATATCTACATAAAGTACGCTTCTCCCGACGACGTGGTGAACGAAGGCGTCATAGCGCTGATGTCCGCGATAGAGAGCTTTGACCTTGACCGCGGCGTCAAGTTCGAGACCTACGCGAACATCAAGATAAAGGGCGCTATTGTCGATTTCGTCCGCAAGCAGGACTGGATACCGCGTCAGGTGCGCACATTCGGCAGAGAGCTGGACACCGCATACAACGAGCTTTTCACAAAGCTCGGACGTCATCCGAAGAATGCCGAGCTCGCCGAGCACATGGGGCTTTCACGGGATATGCTGGAAAAGCGCATGGCAGAATCCGCCGGCGCTGTGACGCTGTCTTTCGAGGAGTTGCTGTATGAGGACAACTTTGACATAATGGAATCCGATGACGCCGCCGATGCAGCTATGTACCGCGCCGAGCAGAAGAAAGTCATCACCGAAGCGATAAACGAACTCAGTGACCGCGCAAAGCAGGTCATAACGCTCTACTATTACGAGCAGCTCAAATTCAGTGAGATCGCACGGGTCCTCGGCCTTACCGAGTCCCGCGTCAGTCAGATACATTCAAAGGCAATACTGTTCCTGAAGCATCAGCTCACCGATTATATGAGAAAGTAACGATAAACAGGCAGCGTTCCTGTCCGATACGCGCAGCAGCGGGCGGGCGGACATAAAGCCGCCCGGAGCAGAACGCAGATAACATCCGGTATGAACCGGAAGATAAGGAGGACAGCCCGTGTTAAGAGGTTTTTACAATGCCGCGCAGGGCATGATAGTCAAGCAGAGACAACTCGACGCTATAGGTAATAACATCGTAAACGTCAATACCTCCGGCTACCGCAAGGATGAGATAGTCACGAACACCTTCATGGACGAGCTGATACTCGTGAACGGACGGCGGGAGACTTCGGGGCATTTTCTCCAGACTTACGCCGATATTTCCATGACAAATCTTGAACAGAGCAATTTCACATACACCGAGAGCAATTTCGATGTCGCTATATACGGCAATGTGTACTTCAATATCCGTGACAATGCAGGCAATGTCTATCAGACCCGCAACGGCCAGTGGGAACTGGACGGTGAAGGGTATCTGATACTCGGCAAGGCAGGCAGAGTCCAGGGCAGGAACGGAGATATATTCCTCGGAGTCGATGATTTCGAGATAAACAACGACGGTGTGATAACGATCAACGGCGAGACAGTCGATACCCTGCTGCTCACATATATACCGCCAGAGGCCGATGTAGACAAGATCGGAAACGACCTGATGCTCTATGAGGGCGGCGAGCAGCTCCCTGAAGGTGAATTCTTCGACGTGATACAGGGCGCGTGGGAACACTCGAACGTTGACGGAAACAAGGAAATAACCCAGCTCATGGAGGCGCACCGCCTTTATGAAGCAAACAGCAAGATACTCAAGGCACTCGATCAGATCAACAGCAAGGCAGTAGATATCGCTTCGATATCGTAAGTGCGGAAAGCGGCGTAAGAGCCGTAAGAGCGAGGTAGATCTATGAATATATCGTTTTATACCGGTGCATCTGGAATGATCGCACAGCAGGAAGGCATGAACATATACTCGCATAACATTGCGAATGTGAATACCGTTGGTTTCAAGTCGCTGCGCCCGAGTTTCGCGGACTGCGTCTACACGGTGCAGAGAGCCACCGAGGAAGAGTGGCAGACCGGTCACGGTCAGTACATAATGAAGACCGATTTCATGTGGGAGCAGGGTATGTTCTATATGAGCGACCAGCCTCTCGATTATGCAATACCCAACGACAACTTCTTCATGGTACGCGACGAACGCGGCAGGGAATACCTGACCCGTGACGGCTCGTTCCAGATATCCCATATAGACAACGATCACTGGGAGCTTGTGACGGCTCGCGGCGAGTTTGTGCTCGACAATGAGAAGAATCATATAGTCGTACCGTTTGTGGAGGAAGAAAGACCGGTCATGGACGCGGACGGCAACATAACCGGCACTGAGCGCTATATGACCACAAAGATAGATTATGATGCCCTGACGGAGCAGATCGGTATCTTCGCGGTTGACAACAACTGGGGACTTGACCAGAACGAAGACAACCACTTCGCAGTCACGCCGCGTTCCGGTGAGCCTGTGGTGGCGGAGGACAGAGAGCTGATACGCGAGGCTCTGGAAATGTCCACGGTTGATCTTGCCTCGGAAATGGTGCATCTCATCGAGACCCAGCGCTCATACCAGTTCAGCGCGAGAGTGGTCACTACATCTGACGAAATGATGAATATAGCCAATAATCTGCGCGGCTGACCATGTTAATTTTTTGAAAGGAAATATACAGATATGAGTATCGGAAAATACGAAGACCTCAACGATATGCAGATCGACGTTCTCCGTGAAGTCGGCAACATCGGCTCCGGAAACGCCGCAACGGCACTCTCGTCCATGGTCGGAAAGATGATAGATATAGAGGTGCCAAAGGTTGCGATTCTCGATTTCAATGACGCGATAAACGCGGTAGGAGGCCCCGAAAAGGTCATCGCGGGTATCCTCATCAGGATAAACGGCGATATCGAAGGCATGATTATGTTCCTGTTTGAAGAGAACCTTATCGGGCTTATTGAAAAAACCTTCTTCGGTGAGGCTCCGAAGGATATATTCTCGCTTTCCGAGGCCGAGAATTCCGCACTCAACGAAATGGGCAACATCATGGCCGGCTCTTACGTCAACGCTATCGCGCAGCTGGCGGGAATGACCATAGACATCGAGGTGCCGGTCATGGCTGTTGATATGCTGGGAGCAATAATGAGCGTTCCGGCTATAGAAATGGGCGAAATGGGCGATAAACTGCTTTTCATCGACAATAACATGATAATCGATAAAACGAGCATACAGTCGAAGATGCTGCTTCTTCCCACAATAGACTCGCTTGATAATCTGCTCGGAAGGCTGGGGGTTGCGTAATGGGGCAGAAGCTGATAATAGGCATATCGGACTGGAAGATCGGCCGCGGCGATGACATACTTGTTACATACGCGCTTGGCTCGTGCATCGGTACCTGCATATATGACAGGACTACGGGCATATCCGGGCTTTCGCACATAATGCTTCCCGACAGTACCGCTATCATAGACGGACATACGACAAGAATGAAGTTCGCCGACACCGCTCTGCCGGATATGGTGGAGAAAATGAGGATCATGGGTGCGAACCCTGCCGCGATGAAGGCTAAGATCGCAGGCGGGGCGGTAATGTTCCAGACGACCAATTCCAAGTTCAACATAGGGCAGCGCAATATCGAGGCTGTCAAGGAAGCGCTGCGCAAGCTGCGCATACCGATAATCGCGGAGGACACGGGTCTGAATTACGGACGCACGATGACTTTCTGGGCGGAAAACGGTGACGTTGAGATAAGCTCGACGATCAAGGGCAAAAAGAAACTGTGAGTCTGTACCGCAGGATCGGAGGAGCTGTATGGAAGAAGATCTGAAAAAGCTGGACGATCTTTTCGACAGTATCCTCGAGGAGATCATTCACCCCGAAAAAGCAGGTACATTCCGGAATCCGTTCGCAGATGAGAGCGCCGGAAGGATATCCGGGCTCGCGGAGTCTATGATACTCATAACAGTGAAGATATCGCCGGACAATATGCGGGCTGTCTGTACCGTAATGACCGGTTCGGATGACCACAAGCCATTCACTGCCGATGACTTAATGCGCGAAGCTTCGACGGCCGGAGTGTTCTGCGGCATCGACGAAGCGGCAGTACGGAGGATCGCGGCCGAAGACATCGTAAACACACCTGTGGTCATAGCGACCGGAACTCCGCCCGTAAAGGGAACGGACGGTACCGTTAAGATGAAGGTGCAGACATCCGGTGAGGATGGTACGAATGTAGAAAAGGACACCGAGCTCTGTCATCTTGCAGTACCGAAACCCGGCAGGGACGGCATGGATGTGCGCGGCAGAGTGCTTCCCGCAGAGCCGGGAAAAGAAGCGGTCTTTGATTTCGGCGAGGGTATATATAAACGCGGCAATCATTTCTACTCTGACTGTTTGGGGCGTTTTGTACTGCGCGACGGTAAATATTGCGTCATCAATGAAAAAGTGTTCGACAGGAATATCGAGCACAGTATGGGCGTTGTGGAATTCGAGGGCTCGATAGTAATAAACGGTAATGTCAATGCCAGAAGCGTGATCCGCGCGGGCGGCAGCATAACCGTACACGGCAAGGTGTATGCGGCCGTTCTGGAAGCAGGCAGAAATGTGACGATAGACGGCAAGACCGAGGATACTTCAGTATCTGCCGCGAGCGGAACGCTGACAGGCAAGGAATTCTATACAAGCACTCTTGTTGCGGGAGAAAAGATCATAGCCGATATAATCGAGTGCTGTACAGCCAAGAGCGTATATGGCATAGATTGCCTTACCGGAGCGGGACGCATAACCGGCGGCGAGGTGGTATGCGCCGGCAGTATCAACTGTGTGCTCGTCGGCAACCGTGATCGTCTTGAAACCCACATAATTATGGGAAATCACGATGAATACAGCCGGGAGGCCGAGATCCTCGAAAACGGCCTTAAGCGCATCGACAAGGAACTGTCGAAGATCATGCACCAGGTCAGCGAGATAAGAGAGCGTGAAAAAGAAGGAACCGCGACTCTTGAGGACGAAAGCTTCCTCGAAGCCGCTCTGCGCATACGCACTCAGAAAGTCGCAGACAAGGGACCGCTTGTCGAACAGCTGAAGAAAATGAAAGACATCATCACAGCTGCCGGAGCGGCTACACTGCGCGCCAAGACAATGGTGTACGGCGGCACGATACTCGACATCGGCGGATTTACGCAGATAATTCATAATGACATGCCGCACCCGACTATAAAGTCCAACGGCAGTGCAATAGTTATTCTGTAAAATATACAAAAAGCGTTTCCGGAAGGAAGCGCTTTTTTGTGTGAAGTGTAAAATCCGAACGGCTTTCCGGAAAACGCTAAAGTTTTGACTGCCGCAGACGATATTATTATAAAGAATCCATTCCGGAAGGGTGATGAAGATGATCCATAATATCAACGGTTACGGCAAGGTCGGCTCGGCGCATCAGGTAAACAATGGGAAAAAGGGCGATCCGTGGCGCAGCGAAGTGGGCGGAGATAAAAAGCAGGCTTCCGACGCTGCAGAAAGAAATTTCGATAAAGCCGAGTTCTCATCGTTCATTGAGGAACCTCAGCAGAACGCGGTAGACGGCGGTATGCGCATAGGCGCGGCTTCGGACAAGGCTCCGAAACTCAGCGAGACTGCGCAGAAATACCTTGATGACCTGAAAAAGAAGTACGGCAACGTTGACTTCATCATCGCCGATTATAAGACGGACGCAGAGGCGGACGCGCTTCTCGCGACCGGAAAAGGTCAGTATAACGCGGTCATTACACCTGCGCTGCTTGAAAGAATGGCAGCGGACGAGGAGACTGCCGCAAAGTACGAGGGCCTTATAGATCAGAGCATTGAAAGTATCGACGCTGTCAAGAAAGAATTCGGCGAGGACGCCGATATGGTTGATAAATTCGGTACGACCATTGATGCGGACGGGAACCTTACATTGCGCGCGAAGCTGATGGAAGGCTTGTTTGCTGATGACGGAAGTGACACAATAAAAGCATCCAGCGTGGAGGAGATGCTCGAAAAGCTCAAAGCTGCCCGTGATGCGCAGGCCGAGAAACTTGCGGAGCTGCGCGCAAAGAAACTGGAGGAGCTTGCGGCAGCGGAGGAGGCTGATGAGGTAGATGAAGCCGAATCCGCATCACCGGAAGAGATCGGCGAAATGAAGAATATGGAAGCCGATATAGTCGCGAAGCTGCTTGCGGAGCGCACTGAAGACAAACAATCCGAGCTTGACATACTTCTCGGCAATGATGCCGAGGACGGACGCCGCTTCAACGCGAGCGTATGATTTAATGCTGCTTGTTGGTTTGGATAATTATATATCTGAAAAGGGAGCGTGTTTTTAAATGCGCTTCCTTTTCTCATTTATATGAAAAGTCCCGTAAAGGGGCTTGCAAAACACGGAATGGCGTGCTATAATATAAACTGATAATGTAAAAAACAGAGGTATTTATGTATAAATGGCAGATAAATGAACCCGATCCCGGAGTCGCAGAAGCCCTGCGGAGGGATACCGGGCTTCCGCCCCTGATATGCCGGATACTCGTCTCCCGCGGGATAGCGACCAAGGAAGCCGCCGACGTGTTCTTCAACGGCACCGGGCTCTCCGACCCCATGACCATAAAGGATATGGACAAGGCCGCCGCAGCTCTTGCGCAGGCTGTTGAGGACGGGACGCGGATAACCGTTTTCGGCGACTACGACTGTGACGGCGTTACATCGACATATATGCTGGTGAGCTATTTACAGGCCTGCGGAGCCGATGTGGACTGGTATATCCCGACCCGTGACGAGGGCTATGGACTGGATATCCCTTCTATCGACCTGCTAAAAAAACGCGGCACCGAGCTGATAGTTACCGTGGATACCGGCATTTCTGCGGCGGTGGAGGCACGGTATATAAAAGAAAATGGCATGAAACTCATAATCACCGACCACCACCAGGTGCCGGAGGAGATTCCCGACGCCATAGCCGTAGTCGATCCCCACAGGCCGGACGATACTTCGCCGTACAAGGAGTTTGCCGGCTGCGGAGTGGCTCTGAAGCTGCTCATGGCGATAGAGACCCTTACCGGCGGGAGCGCCGACAGCATATTCATGCAGTATGCCGACATGGCGGCGCTGGGGACTATTGCTGATGTTGTTGATATCGGCGGGGAGAACCGCGTGATCGTGCGCGAAGGCCTGCGGCTCATGGAAAACACAGAGAATATGGGACTCAACCGCCTGCTGATCATGAGCGGCTGGGAGGAGGGCATGGAGATAACCTCGTCCTTCATCGGATTCAAGATAAGTCCCAAGATAAACGCAGCCGGCAGGATAGACACACCTGCCGCGGCTATGGAAACCCTGCTTGCCGAAACAATGAACACTGCGACAGCGAATGCCCTGACCCTGTGTGAGCTGAACACCCGCCGCAAGGAGCTGGGCGAAGCGATAACCGCCCAGATAGACGAGCAGATAAGCCGCGACCCCGGTCTGCTGGATCACAAGCTGCTGATCGTCAGCGGTGACGGCTGGCAGCACGGAGTAATAGGTCTTGCCAGCGGTGAACTGCTGAAAAAGTATGGCAAACCCAATATAGTCATAACCCGTGAGGGCGATACTGCCCGCGGAAGTGCCCGCAGTGTTGACGGGCTGAATATGTTCGAGATGCTGGAAAACTGTTCCGACCTGCTTTTGCGGCACGGAGGACATCCGCGCGCCGCAGGCCTTACTGTTGAGACCTCCAGATTACAGGAGTTCACGGACGCTGTCCACGCCTACTGTGCGGAGCGAATCAAAGGTACCTGCTGCAATACGCTGATCGCAGATATCGAAGCTGCGCCCGAGGACATAGACATCGCAGCTATCGAGCCGATCTCGAATCTTGAACCCTTCGGTGAGGGCAACCGTGAGCCGCTTTTCCTGCTCCGGAACTGTGAAATACGTTCAAAGAAGGCTGTCAAAGAGGGCAGAAGCACGTCCTTCGGACTGAACTTCGGCGGCAGGGAGCTCCGCGCGGTGTACTCAGGCATGGCATTTGATGCTTTTCCTTATGTAGAAGGCGATCGTGTGGATATGATCGTTACGCTGATGATCAATGAGTTTCGCGGCGAACGCAGCATTTCGGCGTTCGTGCGGGATATGCGGTATGTGGGGTTCCGGCAGGAACGTTATCTCGCGGCGAAGACCGCCTACGAAGACTACCGCTGCGGCAGCGTAGATCCGAAGCTGCTGGTCAGAATGATCCCCACCGATGCAGAGCGCAGACAGGTCTACGACATACTCCGCAGTACCCGCTCCCTGTCAAGGGCGGAGATAACTGCTGACCGTATGGATATAAACTGCTGCAAATTCGGTATTATACTTGATATTTTCGAGGAATTCGGCATTGCGCGCCGAGATATCGCCAAGGATACCGTCGGGCTTCTCCCCGTCCGCGCGAAGGTCGATCTCGAAAGCTCCCGCGTTCTTGCGAAGCTGCGGAAGGCGGATTAGGCCGCTTGCGCTCGGGTTGCCTCCGGCGGACGGTACGAAAGTTAACGCCCGCAAAATGTAACTTTTAATGATTTTTCTCTGCGGGTATTGCAATTTGTGAAAAACTATGATATAATATTAAGGAAATAAATATAGGAGGTTGATCATTATGAAGCACATCAAGACGATCAACAAGGCTAACTTAAAGGAAACAGCGGCAAAGGGCGGCTGCGGCAAGTGCCAGACTTCCTGCCAGTCCGCTTGCAAGACCTCCTGCACTATTGCTAATCAGCAGTGCGAGGCTAACAAGTAAGTTATACTTTGAGTATGCGGGTAACGGGCGGCTGAATAAGCTGCCCTGTACTTTTTAAAGGAGTTATTATGACGAATACCATACATAGATTCAGACAGGGCGGGGAAAATATTGTCCTCGACGTAAACAGCGGCGGGGTACACATAGTAGATGATATAGTCTACGATATGACCGGATATCTGGAACCTCCGCTGACTGAGGAAATGCCGGCGGAACTGCCTGCAAAGATGAGCGCCTACCCCGAGAGCGAGCTCCGTGAGTGCTACGCCGAGATATATGAGCTTTACAAGGACGGGATCCTTTACAGCGCGGACGAGTACAGAAAATACGCCGATATCAAGGTCAAGGCTCCGATAAAGGCGATGTGCCTGCACGTTTCTCATGACTGTAATCTGCGCTGCAAATACTGCTTTGCATCGACCGGCGACTTCGGTACGGGCAGAAAGATAATGACGCCTGAGACAGGCAGAAAAGCGATAGACTTTCTGATCGAGAAGTCTATGGGCAGGCAGAACCTTGAGCTCGATTTCTTCGGCGGCGAGCCCCTCATGGCGTGGGAGACCGTAAAGGCGACCGTTGACTACGCCCGCAGCATAGAGAAGCAGCACGGCAAGAATTTCCGCTTCACCGTGACGACTAACGGTATGCTGCTGGACGATGAGAAAATAGACTACATCAACCGTGAGATGTCAAACTGTGTGCTCTCACTGGACGGCAGGAAGGAAGTCAACGATGATATACGCGTGACTCCCAACGGCAAGGGCTGCTATGATATCATAGTTCCGCGCTACAAGAAGCTCGTTGAGGGCAGAGTGAACGAGGGACGCACCGATTACTATGTGAGAGGAACTTTCACAAAGTACAATCTCGATTTCACAGAAGACGTGAAGCACATAGCGGATCTGGGCTTCTATCAGCTTTCGGTCGAGCCGGTGTCTGCGCCTGCCGATAAACCGTGGGCTATCACTGAGGACGATCTGCCGGCGATATACGAACAGTATGACAAGCTGTACGAGATAATGGCGGACAGCGTGGAAAAAACCGGAAAAAAGCCTTTCAATTTCTTCCACTATATGATAGATCTGAATCAGGGACCCTGCGCTGTCAAGAGACTGCGCGGCTGCGGCTGCGGCAACGAGTATGTCGCGGTGACACCCGACGGAGATATTTATCCCTGTCATCAATTTGTCGGTATCGATGAGTGGAAAATGGGTAACATATATACGGGCGACGTCGATCCGAAGATAGCGGACTACTTCGCAAAGACGCATATTTACAGCAAGCAGGGCTGCTCGGACTGCTGGGCGCGGTTCTACTGCTCCGGCGGCTGCAACGCCAACGGCTTCATCTATGAAGGTGATGTACGCGTGCCGCACAAGATACAGTGTGCCATGATGAAGAAGCGCGTGGAATGCGGCATAGCCCTCGGCGTGAAGCTCGGCGAGCACAGCGGCAGTGAAAGCACCGCTACCCCGGGCTGCTGACAGGATCATCACATTCTTTCATATTCTTTCACATTCGGACTGCCTTTCTTTTTCACAATTTATCCCATTTTGTAAATATACGGTCACAAATTTGTCACAAACGGGGTGTAATATAATAACCGAAGCAGGAGATAAGGAACTCCCGGAATACATAAGACCGTAAATACGGAAGAAAGGATGTTGCTTTATGGAACAGAATCAGAATTACAATTACAACGGCTATAACAGCGAGTACAGCAATAACGATAACGGAGCGAACGGAACTTATGTTTACGCTCAGCCGGTAATGCCTCAGGCTCAGCCGAAGAAAAAGCATAAATTCGCCAAGGCCGCGGCTCTTGTGGCTGCGGTGGCAGTAATTGCGGGCGGAGCAGGATTTGGCGGTGCGTACTTTGCGAACCGCGTGATCGGCACAGACTCAGGCAGAGTCACAGCGACATACAATAACCAGTCGGGTACATCGTCCTCTGATGGCGGCTCAAAGAATACAGATCCGTCGGTATCCTCGGCTCTCGCAGCGATCTCCGAATCCGGCAGCGGAAACGGCGGTGTGACGGCGAAGGTAAGCGCTTCAAGCGTGGTGCCCACAGGCGTTAACGGTCAGTACACGCTCCCCGAGCTTTACGAGGCGGTCAATGACACAATCGTGCTGGTAAAGGTATATGAAGATACATCGGAGTCGTATGACTACTATGATTACTTCTTCGGATACGGCGGAGACAGCGGCAGCAAGGGCAGCTCCGAGCCGGTATATGCGGGTTACGGCAGCGGCATAATGTTCACTGAGGACGGGTATATCCTCACGAATGCCCATGTCGTGAAGGGTGCCTCCAAGCTGCTCGTTGAGGTCAACGATTATGAAGACTCCGCAGTGACACACGAATACGAGGCAAAGGTCATAGGCTCCGACGATTCCACCGATATCGCGGTCATAAAGATCGAACGTGACGAGCCGTTCCTCGCGGCCAAGATAGGCGACAGCTCCAGTCTCCGTGTAGGTGAGCAGGTGGCGGTAATCGGCAACCCCGGCGTTACAGCGGATATAATGTTTGCGCACACCATGACAACGGGTATCGTTTCCGGCCTCGACGTTGAGTGCCTGAATGAGAGCGGCTACAGCATCAGCCTTATCCAGACCGACGCGGCTATCAACAGCGGCAACTCCGGCGGCGGTATGTTCGATATGTACGGCAATATCGTAGGTGTCGTAAACTCCAAGATAATTGCGACAACGTATGAGGGCATAGGCTTCGCGCTGACGATAGACGAAGCAAAGCCCATAATGGAAGACCTTCTCACCTACGGCTATGTAAAGAGCCGTCCGGTACTGGGCATCTCCACCATTGAACTCACGGAATACAGAGCAAAGCTCTACGGCACAAAGCTTTCAAAAGGTATGTTGGTCGCTGCTATAAATGAGGGCGAGCCTGTTGAAAAGAGCGGCCTGAGCGTTGGTGATATAATCACCAAGGTCAACGGCAAGAATGTGGCCAGCCTCAAGGATGTACAGAGCATACTGAGCAAATTCAAGGTAGGCGATACCGTAACCGTTACCGTAGCCCGCGAGAACGGACTCGGCGGCGTTGACAGCGTTGACATTGACATCGTACTCACCGAAAGCAGACAGGATACAAAATAATGCTGAAATATGTATAATGCTTATAGCACCGGCACAGCAGAAGCTGCGCCGGTGCTTTTATTCCGCAATGTAAAAAATGCCCTAAAATTGATAAAATTCCCTTGATTTTGTGTTTATTTTAACCTTGCCTTGATATATAAAATGTGTTATAATAATAAAGCATAGCTCTGTCCGTAAGGAAGAAAGGAACGCTTATGAAATATCTTCTCTGTTATACCGAACGCTATGACAACGGCGGAAATATGAAGGTCGAGAGTGAAGATTTCGATGATTTCGCGGACGCGGTGATGAGATACACTCTCATGTGCGGCGGACGTGATCATGTCGTTCTTGCCGAAACTGACGGCGGAACTATAATAGCACAGTTCTCGCGCGAGAGAAGTGATGAATCCGGCAGAGTTCCTGCTGTTTTCATAAAATAAAACTTTCGGTATTTTTCGCTTCACCCGTTACGGGGAGGCAGAGACAAGGAGGAAACTATGGAAGAAACAGAAAAGAAGGTCGCAGAGGAGACAACGGTCTTATCGGAGAAAGAAAAGAACAGAGTCTACATCAAGACAATTGCAGGTATGGGTGTACTTACGGCAATAGTTGTAGTCCTGCAGCTGATGTCGTCGGTGATACATTTCGGCCCGTTCAGCATAACACTGGCGCTTACGCCGATAATCGTGGGCGGTGCGCTCTACGGTGTCAAGGGCGGTTCGTGGCTCGGTCTTGTAATGGGTCTTACGGTACTGCTGAGCGGTGACGCGTCGGCATTCCTTACTGTGAACGTACCCGGTACTATAATCGTCGTACTCTGCAAGAGCACATTTGCCGGACTTCTCGCGAGTCTTATATACAAGCTGCTCGAAAAGAAGAACATATATGCCGCAGTAGTGGCGGCCGGCGTGGTCGCGCCTGTGGTGAACACCGGGCTGTTCGTTATCGGCTGTATGGTATTTTTCCTTGACACTATCAATGAATGGGCTTCGGGTACACCTGCCCTCGAATTCATCATCACCGGTATGGTCGGCATGAATTTCGTTGTCGAGCTTTTCGTGAACATGGCGCTCAGTGCTGTGACGGTAACGCTTATCGGCTACGCCAAGAAGATGCTCAACAACCGCTGATCCCTGTGGGGGAACAGCATCCGTCCGGCTTTCGGGCGAAGCCGATAAAGTTTTTGGAAAGGGTTTCAGGGGAAAGATCTTTCAGAAAAGACTTCCCTAACTCGGACGTAAGCAACAAAAATGGAATATTTTCTGAATACGGCGCGGCAGCTGCGTGAATACAGAGCGGCGGCTGCTGCACCGGGCGGAATGCCCGTCATGATTACGGGGCTTTCGCATATACACAAGGCGCATTTCCTTGCTGCGCTCTCAATGGAGCCGGATTACAGGCTCCCGCTCATCGTCATCTGTGATACCGAGGGCGAGGGCACAAGGCTGTGCGCGGATATAAATACAATGACGGGTGAGGAGACAGCGTTCTCGTATCCCGCTAAAGATCTGGTACTCGGCGATGTTGACGCGGTCTCCCGCGAATACGAACATCGCCGTATCGGCATTTTATCGAGAATGGTCTCGGGCAGGGCGCCCATAGTCTGCGCTACCCCGGAGGCTGCCTCACAGATAACTATACCGCGGCGGATACTCGCAAAACGTACCATTACCGTAAAGGCCGGAGACACTATTTCACTGCCGGCGATCTCCGCTGCACTGGTTGAAGCGGGTTATTCACGCTGCGATCAGATCGAGGGAGTTTCCCAGTTCTCTGTCAGGGGCTCCATACTTGATATTTACCCTGTTAATTTCGGCTCGCCTGTGCGCATAGAGCTCTGGGGCGATGATGTTGACAGCATCTCCACCTTCGATATCGAGAGCCAGCGCCGCATAGATACCATAAAAAGTATAGACGTGGCTCCGGCGCTGGAGACGCTTTTTCTTGACGGCGCCCAGATATGTGAAAAGCTCCGTGCGCTGCTGCCGAAAATAAGAGGCAAACGCGCTGCGGACGTCAAAGCGCGCATACAGCAGGACATCGGGAACACCGAAGCCGGCGTCTGCTGCGCGAATACCGACAGATATCTGCCAGTCTGCTATGATGAGGAAGAGACGCTGTTCGATTATGCGGACAATGTGATAATATGTGAGAACACCGCCTGCAACGAGAGCCTCAAGGCTGCGTTCACGCAGCACACGGAAGACCTGAAACTGCTGTTCGAGGACGGCATACTCTGCAAGGGACTCGACCGGTATATGCTGACCCGTGCCGAATATCAGGCAGCCTGCGAAAAGCGCGTGAGCGCGTACTTCGACAATTTCATGCGCGGCGGAGACCTTCGGCTGTCGCAGCTGATAAGCGTATCGGCAGGACAGGTGGCGGCATGGAGCGGCGAGTACAAAGTGCTGCTCGAAGAACTGCGCAACTATCTTTCGGAAAATTTCAGCGTCATCGTGATGGCGGGTACTGAAAAGGCGGCTAAAGTGCTGGCGGAGGATCTCCGCAGTGACGGGCTTCCCGCTGATTTTGCCAGTGAACCGAAGAAACTATACGCCAAGCGAGTGTATATAACACCCGGAGTCCTTACTTCGGGATACAGCTACCCGGAGGCGCGCCTCGCCGCCATATCCCACACTTCCGTTACATTACAGACCCGCGAGGCACCCACAAAACGTAAAAAAGCAGAGATCATCAATTCGCTGAACGATATATCGGTCGGCGATCTTGTTGTACATAACAGCTACGGCATTGGTGTGTTCGAAGGCGTCCGGAAGCTGACCGAGGATCGCGTCAGCAAGGACTATATCAAGATCAGATATGCCGGTACCGATGTGCTGTACGTTCCCGTTACACAGCTCGATCTGATCTCCCGCTATATCGGAACGGGCGATCAGAGCACCGTCAAGCTGTCGAAGATGAATACCGACACATGGCAGAAGACCAAGACTCGTGCCAAGGCAGCCGCTAAGGAAATGGCCGCGGAGTTCATCGAACTGTATGCCAAGCGTATGCGCACCAAGGGTTACGCTTTCGATCCCGACGGCACCGAGCAGTATGAGTTCGAGAATCATTTCAGTTATGTCGAGACTGACGATCAGCTGCGCTGTATAGGCGAGATAAAGCAGGATATGGAGGCTGACAAGCCCATGGAGCGCCTGCTCTGCGGCGACGTTGGCTTCGGAAAGACCGAGGTGGCGCTGAGGGCGGCGTTCAAGTGCATAATGAGCGGAAAGCAGTGCGCGCTGCTCTGCCCGACGACGGTGTTGGCGTGGCAGCATTACCAGACCGTGGTGAAGCGTATGGACGGTTTCGGCATAGATATCGAGCTGCTGTCGCGCTTCCGCACACAGAAGGAGATAAAGGCCGCCATAGAGAAGATGAAACGTGGGACCTGCGATATCGTCATAGGCACACACAGGCTGGTGCAGGACGATATATCCTTCAAGGATCTCGGCCTTGTGATAATCGATGAGGAGCAGCGTTTCGGCGTTGCCCACAAGGATAAATTCAAGCAGATGTTCGCGGGCGTTGATATACTGACGCTGTCGGCGACTCCGATACCGAGAACGCTGAACATGGCTATGTCCGGCATACGCGATATGAGCGTGATCGAAACTCCGCCGCAGGACAGACAGCCGGTCACCACCTATGTCATCGAGCATAACGAGGGCGTTATCGCGCAGGCTATAAACAAGGAACTGCGCAGGAACGGACAGGTCTACTATATACACAACCGGATAGAATCCATAGTGCAGTGTGCCACCGATCTGCACAAGGCAGTCCCCGAAGCCCGTATAGGCATAGCCCACGGGCGTATGGAGGAGGACGAACTGCTGGAAGTGTGGCGCAAACTGCTGGAGCATGAGATAGATGTGCTCGTCTGCACGACGCTTATAGAAACGGGCGTCGATGTGCCCAACTGCAACACTCTGATAATCGAGAATGCCGACTGTATGGGTCTCGCGCAGCTTCACCAGCTTCGCGGCCGTGTCGGAAGAACGAACCGCAGGGCGTTCGCCTATTTCACGTTCCGCCGCGGTAAGGAACTGAGCGAAACAGCTTCAAAGCGTCTTGAAGCGATTCGCGAGTTCACGAGGTTCGGCTCAGGCTTCCGCATCGCTATGCGCGACCTTGAGATACGCGGCGCAGGCTCGATACTCGGCGCAAGTCAGTCCGGCCATATGTCGGCAGTAGGCTATGATATGTACCTGAAACTGCTTGATGAGGCTGTCCGCGAACAGCGCGGCGAGGAGCCGAAGAAGGAAAGCGAGTGCCTCATAGATATCAAAGTGGACGCCTATATACCCGAAGACTATATATCGAACCAGTCGCAGCGTATAAGCTGCTACAAACGCATAGCGCTGATCCGCAACGAAGACGATGCCTACGATGTGACAGATGAGCTCATAGACCGCTACGGTGAGATACCTGCACCGGTGGAGGGACTTATCGAGGTCGCCCGGATACGCAGCACCGCGCAGGCACTGGGCATATCCGAGATAGTTCAGGGCAAGGAGGGCATAGCCTTCTATACCGAAGAGCCGGATATGGAACGCATAGGTAAGCTCAATTCAAAGCTCGGAGGCCGCATAAGTCTGGATCTTATGGGAAAGATGTGTTTCCGTATAGTGCCTGAGAAGGGCGAAAAGCCGCTTGCTGTTGTAAAGACAGTCGTTGACGGCTACGCAGAGGCAAAGTAAAGAAAGCGAGGACGAGTAAAATGGGAATAATGGATAAACTTGAACAGGCTGCTGAGCAGCTTGAAAACGCAGCGACCGACGTTGCCGGACGCGCTAAGGCTAAATACGACGAAACGATGACTCCCGAGAAGAAGGCGGAGCTCAGAGAACGCTTCGACAAAGGAATGAGAGAAGCCGATGACCGCCTTACCGAAGTCGCGGAAAGCGTAGGCAAGGAGATAAAGGACTTCGTACAGGGCAATAATAACAGCACGGACGGAGATAATAAGTAATGTCCGTATTCGATATCTTCAAAAAGCTGGACGAACAGCGTGCGGCAGAAGCTCCGGCGGGTGCTGTGGATTTCATAATCTGCGGGCTCGGCAATCCCGGAACGCAGTATGAGAACACACGGCACAACATGGGCTTCATGGCGCTGGACACACTGGCGGAAAGCCTGAATGTGCAGGTGAAGAAGCTGCGCTTCAAGTCGCTGACCGGTGATGCGGTGATCGGAGGACGGCACTGTCTTCTGATGAAGCCCACCACGTTCATGAACAACAGCGGTGAGGCTGTCGTCGAGGCGCTGAACTTCTATAAGCTGGGAACCGAAAACCTGCTGGTCATAGTTGATGACATTTCCCTTGATGTGGGGAGAGTGCGTATACGCAGAAAGGGCAGCGACGGCGGCCATAACGGACTGAAAAGCATCATCTACCTCACGGGCAGCGATACTTTCACCAGGATAAAACTCGGTGTTGGAGCCAAACCCCACCCGGATTACGACCTTGCGGCATGGGTGCTGGGGCAGTTTCCGAAGGAACAGGGCGAGCTGCTCGAAAAGGCATTCTCTGATGCCGCCGAAGCCGCAAAGCTCATAGCCGCAGGAAAGACCGACGAAGCGATGAACAAGTATAATTCATAGGAATGAGTAAAATGGGAAGCATTAAGAATAACAGCAATGATCGGAGCAGTAATTCTTTTCCGGAATTGAAGGAGTACGCCGGGAACACGGCGGAGACTTTCGCCGGTACCGAAGAAGGATATCATATAGACATCAGCAGGTACGACCGCACGGAAAACCTCGAAATGACCGACCCGGCTCAGAAGAAGATAAAGAGCACTTACAATGGTAAGGTCAGCATGACCGGCACGTTTGAGAGGCTCTCGGACAGGCAGCCCGAGAAGCCCTCCGATGTCACTCTTGAGATGACGCAGATACCGATTTTCGATCTTGACGATGAGGCGGACGACGATCAGCCTTATTCTCCCGACAGCTTCGGCAAGTCGAAGTCTCCGCGCATGATACCTGCGCAGGCCGGAGCCGAAATGGCGGAACAGGAGCATCATCACCATCATCATTCCGCGGAGAGCGAGCATCATCACCGCCATTCTTCGGAAGGCGAGCATCATCACCGCCACTCTTCGGAAGGCGAGCATCATCACCGCCGAACTTCCGGTAATTTTGAGGATATGAAAAGCGCCGCTGCCGATGCCGAGCTGAAGAAGAAAAAGGTTCTTGCGTCTAAGAAAGAGAAACGCGCAGAAAAGGCTGAAACGACAAGGACAGTCGGATCTGCTCCCGAACCTGGAGCAAAGAAGACTGAATCCGCATATTCGGCGAAGAAAACGGAAACTGCCGGGGCTGACAAGTCCGCTGCAAAGAAAAAGAAAGAGAAGCCCGCAGAGATAAAGCCGCTGAAACCGCTGTTCAGAGTGGCGAATATAGCCTATCCGTCTGTGGTGTTCACGATAATAGCGGCGGCGTTTATTTTCCTGCCAAGGCCGGAGACTTCGGAGACCGAGCAGCGCAATCTGGCGGAATTTCCGGAGTTTTCTGCCGAGTCATTCCTGAACGGCGGATATACGAATGGCATTACGGAATTTTTCAATGACCGTGTCCCGTTCCGCGACGACCTGAAAAAAATGGCCGCGCAGGTACGCGGTATGTTCGGCGTAAGCTACGGCGATGTCGAGATATCCGGACCTATCGCCGTGATAACCGAGGAAGAAGACACCGAGCCGGAGCCCGTTATCGTTGAGGACACCACACCCGCGGTCACAACGGTACCGGAGCCTGTGACGCAGACATCCGGTACAGCTCCCGGAACTGCGGAAAACACTACTGCCGGCACGACTGCTCCGCCGGAGACCACTACGACTGAAACGACCACTCAGCCTGTCGAGACAACGAAAAACGTCAACGAGATCGCCGAAGGCGTCATCACCAACGGACAGGTAGTGACAAAGCTCTCCGACGGCCATTGGTGGGGCATATCCCTGTTCGGCGGCGGTAAGGGCGCTAAATATGCGGCGGCTCTGAACCGTTTCAGGGAAGAGCTGGGCGATGAAGTGAAGATATACAGCATGGTAGTCCCTACGGCCGGAGAATATTATCTGCCGGATTCCTACTCGGCATATTCGGCCAGCCACCAGAAGAGCATAGACAGTATAGACTCGCAGCTCTCCGGAGTAATAAGCGTTCCGGCTTCAATGGAACTCTGGAAGCATACGGGCGAACCAATATACACACGAACCGACCATCACTGGCAGCCCCTCGGCGCGTACTATGCGGCGAAGTGCTTTGCGGAAACGGCAGGAGTCAGGTTCGCGGATCTCTCGACCATGGAGCAGGTGGATGTGCCCGGCTATATGGGTACGATGTACAGCTTTACAGAAAGCGCGAACCTGCTGAGCGACCCGGAGACCTTCACATATTACAAACCGACCAACAACTACACGACTTATTATTATAACAGATCCTATCAGTTCGATTACCAGCTCCCGTTCTTTATCCCCATGCCTGTAAGCGGCTCGTACTCGACATTCATGGCGGGCGACGACAAGATAGTGCGTATCACCACGGACGCGGGAACAGGCAGAAAGCTCGTGGTGTTCAAGGACAGCTACGGCAACGCGGAGATACCGTTCTACTTCGGCTCGTTTGACGAGATATGGGTATGCGATATGCGCTATTTCTCGCTGAACGCCGTGGAATTCATAAAATACACCGGCGCCACCGACCTGCTTTTCACGATGTGCACATTCTCGGCAGTGGGGACGAACGCTAACCACCTTGAAACCATACTGAACAATCCTGTAACAGAAATAAAGGAGACTGCAAATTAAATGAAGATTTCCGATAACGCAAAGAAGCTCGCCGCAGTCACGCTTGCCGTGCTGACGGCAGGTGCCTGCAATGACATGAGCGAAGCGGGAGCTCCGGACAGCGGCAAGGGTTTCAGCGTCGCGACTACCTCCGGAAAGTCGGACACGAAAAAAACTACCGAAAAGATCGTGATCATTGACCCGGACGATGAAGGTCCCGGCGAAGTCGATTACGATATAGTGCTGGATGACGGCGAGACTTCGACGAAAGCCGCCGATACGGCAGCGGACGAGAAATCGGCCGCGGATACGGAAACGACGGAAACAGAAGCGGCTGCCCCGGCTTCAGAGACCACAACTGCTGTGGCCGCACCGGAGACCGTAACCACCACGGCAGCGCCGGAGACCACAACCACTACGGCAGCTCCCGAGACTGCGGAAACAACTGCTGCGGCACCGGCTGTTACGGCGGCTCCCGTGCAGTCCTCCGACTACAACGTTATCGGCGAGAACGGTATACTTGTGTCCTATCAGAACGGTCACTACCGGGGTATTATGGCCTGCTACGGCACTTACGATATGTGCGACAGGTGGACCTCCGCGATCAACAAATTCGCTTCGAAGCTCCCGGATACCAGAGTTTACAGCATGGTGGTGCCGATAGCCAGCGAGTTCTACACTCCGCAGAAATACTGGGACCAGGGCTTCACTACAAAGCAGCTCAACAAGTGCGACCACATACGCGAAAACCTTGTGGGCGTGACCTCTGTTGACGCTTATTCGGCTCTTGCCGCCCACACTTCGGAGGATATTTATTCCCGCACCGACCATCACTGGCAGCCCCTCGGCGCGTACTATGCGGCGAAGGCCTTCGCAGGCTCGGCCGGCGTTGATTTCCCGTCTATCGGCAGTTATACTCCCGTTACCTGCGGGGGATATGTCGGTTCGATGTACACTTACTCGAAGGACGCACATCTGTACAATGATCCCGAGGATTTCACCATGTACCTGTCCCCGAACGCGGACAGTCTAAAGACCACCTATTATAATACATATTTCGGCGGCGCGTATTCCGGCGACCTGTTCGTGGCAAGGAACGCCTCCTCCTACTACTGCTCGTTCCTCGGCTCCGATGACCGCATAGCGAAGATCGAGACCGACGTGAAGAACGGCAGGACGCTGGTAGTCTATAAAATGAGTTACGGCAACGCCATTATACCGTTCCTTACATCAAGCTTTGAAAACATTTATGTCTGTGATATGAGATACTTTGACCTGAACGCCGTGCAGTTCTGCAAAGATGTGGGAGCCACCGACCTTCTGTTCACTGACTGCGTGATGATGGTTGCCGGCACAGCAGGCAAATACCTTGAATATATGCTTAATTTATAATGATCGGTCAAGGCCGGACGATCATACGGAGGAATCTGATGAAAGAGATATTTGAATATCCGTTCGATGCGGCGGAGATAATGAGAAAAAGCAAAAAGCTGAAAAGAGAGCTGCTGGAGGACGGCACCACGCGCATCAAGAAGCGTATAGCGATACTTGGCGGCTCGACTGTGGACGCCATAGCCGACGTGACGGAGCTGTTCCTGCTGAACAGCGGCATTGAACCGGAGTTCTACATTTCGGAGTACGCGCAGTACTACAATGATGCAGTATATCCCCCCGAGGAACTTCTTGCTTTCAAACCCGATGTCGTGTACTTCTGTACCTCATACCGCACCCTGACGGATTTTCCGAAGACCAGCGAGTCGGCGGAGGAAGTGAATGCCGGACTTGACGCACAGTTCGCGCATTTTACGCAGGCGTGGGAGAGCGTCGCAGAAAAGCTGAAATGTCCGATAATCCAGAACAACTTTGAACTGCCGCCTTTCCGGCTGCTGGGCAACAGCGGTTTTGCGGACATACACGGCCGCGTGAACTACATCAACCGCCTGAATGCCCGCTTCGCGGAATATGCCGCATCGCATACGGGCTTTTACATCTGCGATATCAACTATGTCAGTGCCTGCTACGGACTTGACAAGTGGCATGACGGGACACAGTGGTATATGTACAAATACGCTCTGCCGATGCAGGCGGTGCCTTATTACGCGGCGAATCTCGCTGCGATCATCAAGGCTATGTACGGCAAGAGCCGCAAAGTACTTGCTCTCGACCTCGACAACACGCTCTGGGGCGGAGTAGTGGGCGATGACGGAGCCGAAAATCTTCAGATCGGCAAGGATCTTCCCGGCGGTCAGGTGTATTCGGAATTTCAGGAGTACGTCAGGCTCCACAAGGACATCGGCGTTCTTCTTACGGTCTGCTCGAAAAATGATCTCGGGGTAGCGATATCGGGACTTGAGCACCCTGACGGGACTCTTCGCCCTGCTGATTTCACAGTGATAAAGGCAAACTGGGAAAACAAGGACGAGAATCTGCTCCATACGGCGGATGAGCTCTCGCTGCTGCCGGAGAGTTTTGTTTTCGCAGACGACAATCCTGCCGAACGACAGATCGTGCGAGACCGCATAAACGGTATAGCAGTACCGGATATGGAGGGGGCTGAGAACTATATCCGCATACTCGACCGCAACAGATATTTTGAAGTTCTCCGGCTTTCCGAGGACGATCTTAAGCGCGGCGAGATGTACAAGGCGAACGCCGCCCGCGCAGCCGCCCAGCACAGCATAGCGGACTACGGCGAGTATCTCGACAGCCTTGAGATGAAGGCTGAGATACGCACTTTCATACCTATGTATATTGCGAGAATAGCCCAGCTCACCAATAAGAGCAACCAGTTCAACGTGACCACAAGGCGCTATTCCGAGGCGGAGATTGCCAACATCAGCCATGACATTTCGTATATCCCGATCTACGGAAGGCTCTCGGACAAATTCGGAGACAACGGCGTAGTATCCGTGGTCATCGGAAATATCCGCGGCAAAGAGCTGCATATCGACCTCTGGATAATGAGCTGCCGTGTTCTCAAGCGTGACATGGAATTTGCGATGCTCGACGAGCTTGTACGACTCGCAAAGGAGAAAGGCATCACAGAGATCTACGGCTACTATTATCCCACCGCTAAAAACTCGATGGTCCGCGAACTTTTCGGCACTTTCGGATTCGAAAAAATAAGCTCGGACGATGCCGGAAACACGAAATGGCGCCTTTTTATCGACAAATATAACGAAAAAAACACACATATTTCAGTAAATTAGCAGAAAATACGCATAATATTTAAAAAAACTATTGAAATTCTAAAAAGTGTGTGATATAATGTAAACGTTAATAAGCGGATTATACCGCTTAAAGCGATAAAAATATCTATGGAGGATAAAAAAATGAAAAAGAGCAGAATGATCGCGGTTATCGCTGCAGCAGCTGTATCCGCATCGGTACTCGCAGTTTCGGCTGGCGCTTACAACGCTTATATCGGTCTCCAGACACAGACCTACAGCTTCAGAAACGCATGGACAGAGGGCAGCTACGGTGCTGCTACACCTTATTTCAACGGCTGGGTAGTATGGGGCGACGGTGATTCACCGGAAGAGTCCTTCCCGGAGTATGAGGACAACTTTGATTATGATATCAACGGTTATGTTCTTCCCGCTAAGTACACAGACGCTGCAATCGACGCTGACGGCACTTACACTGTAAAGGCTGAGGGCATCGACTGGGATCTGAAGGGCGAAACAGACTTCAACCTCGTATTCGTATCCACTGACCTTCCTGCTGGCGAAGGCATCGTTATCAAGGATGCAAGCGTTGCAGTTGACGGCACAGTTGTTAAGACACTCGATACAGTTACATACGATGAGACAGCTCAGTACATCGAGATCGATTTCGCTAACATCTGGAATCCTGATGTAGGAGCTTGGGGACTTGCTTTCCCGACAAGCGATGTAGCTATCACATTCACAGTTGAAGGCCTCGGCGGCGGTGCTGCTGCAGCTGCTGTTGAAGAGACTGCTGCTGAAACCACAGCTGCTGCTACAGGTGATGTAGCTGCTGCTACAACTTCTTCCAAGGGTTCTCCTGACACAGGCGTTGCTGATGTCGCTGCTGTTGCAGGTCTCGCTATCGCTGCCGGTGCTGGTATTGCTCTGACAAGAAAGAGAAAGTAAGTTTGTCGGATCAAAGATCTGATTAAGCTATAGAAATATCCTCCGGTTTTCCGGAGGATATTTTTTGCCGGGTGTGATTTCAACCCGTTGTAGAATTTTTGTTAAATTTGCAAGAAAATATTAGTTTTTTTGAACAAAAATAACAAATGGCAAAATGAATTTTGTGCAAAATGCGTATTGTAAAAAAAACGACAATGCGCTATAATGTATCTGTAAGTCGCTTTATAAGCGATTAAAACGATTTTACTATCAACACGATCAACACGATCAAACGGAGGATTATTTAATGAAACTGAAGAATTTATTTGCGGGCGTAATGGCGACCGCAGTTGCCGCAACAGCTCTTGCTGCTGCTGCAAGTGCAAACGATGCTTTCCTTATGTACACTGATGACAGTTGGGCATGGGGTGTATGGGATGCGGCTTCCTGCCCGGGAACAGCTGACGTAACAGGCGACGGTACATACACAGTATATATCGACAGTTCTATCGACGGCGCAAAGGCTGAAGACGAGGAAACAGGCGAACTCACAGTCGTTCAGGCTAACGGCGCAATGGTATTCTGCGTAGATATCGAAGGCCTCGCAGAAGAATACGGTTTCGGCAAGGGCGCTGAGGGATATGACGACCTCAAGACTACTGCTGAGAAGATGGCTTTCGCACAGCAGAAGGGCATTACTATCGAAGATCTCGCTATCAAGACATACAATGCTGACGGAACTACCAATGACATCGCTGTTGATCTCTCCAAGATCCTCTACGGCGATATCGAAGGCAACGGCAAGCTCAGAATAGAGATCCAGAACGAGTACGGCGATACACTCAAGGATCCCGCTATCGACAAGAGCACAATCAGCTTTGACGATAAAATCGAAGTTACATTCACAGTCAAGGGTCTCGACGGTGCGGATGAGGCTGCTGCCAGCGCTGATGCATGGGATCAGTATGATTTCGAGGCTATGAAGGAAATGAACGAATCCTTCGAGCTCGGCGGCAAGCTTGACCTTGTTGCACTTCTCGGCGAAGGCTGGAACAAGTTCACAAAGATCGAAGCTGACTTCAGCTGGACACCCGGTGAGAAGTGGTGCGGCGGTGCCGGCATCGCTAACGGTCTTGTAAACGGCGAAACATGGAACATGGGCGCTGAATTCGGTGCTGCAAACGCTAACGAGGCTCTTGCTCCCGACGGATTTGCTACACAGACTATCCTTGACCTCGGTGCTCCTCTTGAATCTGCTTATACAGTAGACGAAGACGGCAAGGCAGCATTTGCTGAACTCCAGGTTCAGAACTGGTGGAACGGCACAGAAGCAGGCGCTAAGGTTCTGGCTCTCAGATTCCTCGATGCTGACAACAATGTTATAGTTGAATGGGTAGCTCCCGATGCAGGCCGCGGCGACGTTATCGAAGAAGAACCCGCTCCCGCTCCCGTATCCGGTGATGTGGCTGCTGCTGCAGAAACTTCCAAGGGCTCGCCTGATACAGGTGTTGCCGATGTGGCTGCTGTTGCAGGTCTCGCAGTAATCGCTGCAGGCGCAGTAGTAGTAGCAAAGAAGAGAAAGTAAGCTCATAAAATTGGAACTGTTATGACCGGGATCGGTAACGGTCCCGGTCATTTAAAACGTTAAAAACCACAGCGGCCCGAAAGCCGCGAAAAAAATTCAGGAGGACAACTCAAATGAAATTCAGAAGATTTGGCAGAATCGGTTCTGCCGCATTAGCAGCAGCTTTAATGGCTACATCCACTGCTATCGTTTCCAGCGCATACGATCTTAACGGCGTTGTCGAGTATTCCGACTTCGGCGCACAGATCTGGGCTATGGGCACATCTAACTGGGCATGGACATCCGGCGGCACAGTTAAGTTTGAAGAAGCTGACGGCAAGGGCACACTCAAGTGCACAGCAAAGGCTGCTGACATCAACCCCAAGGGCGATGACACAGTTCAGTTCGGTCTCCAGTTCTTCACCGACAAGGACGGCAGCAACAAGGCTGAGTTCGAGATCGGCGACAGCTACACAGCAAAGGTTGACTACAAGCTCACAGGTGCAAACGGCGTTATCAGCGAAGGTACGATCGATATTTCCAAGGACATCGTAAAGGATCAGTACAACCCCGGTATTGACGGCACATTCGACATCTACAAAGTAGAGATCCCGAAGGCTGATCTTGATGCTTACGGCGATATCGAAGCTACCGTTACCGTATATGATTTCAAGTATGTCAAGGGCGGCGTAGCCGGTGAGATCGGCGCAGCTCCCGCAGAAGAAGCTCCCGCTGAGGAAGAAGCTGAGGCTGCCGCAGAGGAAGAAACCGTTACTGAAGGCGAAGATACCGACAAGGCTGATACAGCTGAGGAAGAGGTTATCGATGCTGACGATGACGACGATGATGATGATCTCGATTTAGTCATTGATCCCAAAACAGACTACACCCCCGACGAAGTAAACGATAATGGTTATTTCCGTATCCTTTCCGGCGCTGACAGCGGCGAAGCTTCTCTTTATGTTGGTATGACAGATGAGATACTCGATGTTTACGGTATCAGATATACTGTAGATTTTGACGATGCAGAAGTTGCTGACGATGCTGCATGGATCGGCGGCGGTATCGGCGCTAACTCCGAATCCACCGGCTGGGAAGCTCACGAGTGGGGCAAGGCAAGCGGCGAAAAGGAGATCACTCCTGACTTCGAGAACGGCATCATCGAGTGGATGGATACAGAGCCTATCTTCTCCGCGGATGATACATACGCTCATCTCTGGATGCAGACATGGGGCGGCAGCGTAACTATCCTTCAGATCGAAGTTCTCGACGCTGACGGCGAAGTTCTCTGGTCCACAACCCCTGTAGAAGTTGAGAAGGAAGAGACTCCTGAACTTATCGCTCCCGCTCCCGAGGAGACAGTTGAAGAAGCTCCCGCTGCCGGTGATGTAGCTGCTGCTGCTGAAACAAGCAAGGGTTCTCCTGACACAGGCGTTGCTGATGTTGCTGCTGTTGCAGGTCTTGCAGTAGCTGCCGCAGGTGCTTTCGTGATCGCAAAGAAGAGAAAGTAATCAATCGATATTGACAATAACAAAAAGCTCCGCAAAGTCGGAGCTTTTTGTCTGAAGTGGTATACAAGGGACAGCGGTGATAATATGGATATAAACATCAGAGAATTTGAACCGAATGACCTCGATGAAATGATCGCGATATGGAACGAGGTCGTCGATGATGCCAACGCATTTCCGCAGAGCAACAAGCTGGACAGCCATACAGCAGCGAATTTCTTCACATCACAGACTTTCACGGGTGTTGCCGAAGATGCGGACAGCCATGATATCGTAGGGCTGTACATACTTCACCCGAACAACGTGGGCAGATGCAGTCACATCTGCAACGCGAGCTACGCCGTAGCAAAGAACGCACGCAGATACGGTATAGGACGGATGCTTGTGGAACACTCACTTAACAAGGGCAAGGAGCGTGGCTTTCACATCATGCAGTTCAACGCCGTGACCGCCTCGAACGCCGGAGCCCAGAAGCTCTACGAAAGCCTCGGTTTTGTATCCCTCGGCACTATACCCGACGGTTTCCTTCTCCCCGACGGCTCCTATGACGATATAATGCTGTATTATAAGACTTTGTAAGAGTCGTCTGAGACGGGAGCAATAAGACGCTTCGCCTTGCGGATTCTTTGAGTACTGCAATAGTATCGAAGAAATAAGAACGAAAACCAAAAAAATCTGCGCTTTCAGGACAAAAGGCGCAGATTTTGATTTTTACAAGAATTTCTGAAGCAGGCTATTCTTCGAGCTTGATATTGTTTTCAGCGTTGTCGAGATCAACACCGCTTTTGGCCATGCGCAGGTTGATGATGATTCCGATAAGTATAGGCAGATAGAAAGTCAGAAAACGCCAGATAAACGTTGAAACGCCGGTGTAATAATCACCGAATATCGGCTTGAAGAAGGCCGCGTAGCTGCCCTCCGCAGCGCCCATGGCACCGGGCAGAGGCACAAATCCGGAGATCATCAGCACGAACGCCTGACAGGCAATTATCGTGAAGAAGTCAGTTTCACGCATGCCGAAGCCGATATATATGACATAGGTTATCGAGAAGTACACGAGAAGCTGTATTACTGTGGCGAGAAACATTTTCAGCACCATGACCGGACGGCTTTTGATGAACGTGAAATTCTCATAGTACTGCGAGAGCTCCTTGTCCACCGACTCCCGGACATCTTCGGGATGCTTCAGGATGTGTATCTTGCCAAGCAGGACTATCACCCCGTGAACGAGCTTGTTTGTGGGGGCGCGGAAGAAAGCCAGCATGAACAGCATGATTATAACGAAGGTGTTTATGATAAACCCGGCTATGACAAGGAATGTCAGCGGTTTAAGATCGCCTTCCGTGAACATCGGCAGCTTGAATATCAGGAACACCACCGAATACAATGTCAGAGTGAACTGGTACACTATGAATCTGCTCAGCAGAGCGGTCAGCGCCGAACTCAGCGGCAGACCGCGCTTGTAATAAGTATATGCCTGCATTGGCTGTCCGCCCGATGCAAATGGCGTTATGCAGTTGAAGTACTGTCCGATCATAGTGACCAGCATCGTTGTGCGGAATGTCACCTTCGGATCAAGGCTCTTTGCCGCGAGATGCAGTCCTATGCCTTCGCCCAGCCAGTAGACCACCATGCATCCGACTGCCAGCAGCAGGAACATGGGATTGAGCTGTGCAAGGGCATTTAATATATTATCTATGCCCTCCGACATCAGTACGAATACCATGACAATAAATGCTATGCCGCATATTATCAGATATATTTTGTTTGTTTTTTTCTTACCCATTAAACCTCTCCGAGCTTACACATTTTTTACACAATAATAAAGACTGTGTCGAAGTGACTTGGCGGTTATGAATCACAGCTTATCTGATAGTGCTTCCGTTCGGGATGCTGCTGTCAAGGAATACGACGCTTGCGGCACCGCCCTCGGTATCCGCCGCGAGTATCATACCTTGGCTCTCTTCGCCGCAAAGCTTTGCGGGAGCAAGATTAGCCACGAAAATGATCTTTTTTCCGATGAGATCCTCGGGTTTGTACCACTGTGCTATGCCGGAAACTATCTGTCTGCCGTTTCTGCCGTCGTCTATCTGCAATTTCAGCAGCTTCTTGGATTTGACTACCTTTTCGCAGGCGATTACTTCGCCGGTGCGGAGCTTAGTTTCCATGAACTTGTCTATTGTGATGATATTTGCCTTGTCGAGGTCTTCGTCCTTGCGTATCGTCTTTGCGGGAGTAAGCATAGCGTTCAGCTCGTCGATCTCCTTGTCGATATCAATGCGCGGGAAGAGTATCTCACCCTTGTGAACGGTAACGTCCGCAGGCAGTACACCGAATTCGGCGGAATTTTCATAGGTTACATCTTCTTCCTTCGCGCCGATCTGTTCCCATACTTTGGGCATGGTGGTCGGCATGAACGGGCTGAGAAGCACGGAGCATATCCTGATCGTTTCGAGCAGGTTATAAAGTACAGACGCAAGGCGGGCTTTGTTCTCCTCGCTGCGTCCGAGTACCCACGGCTCGGTCTCGTCGATGTACTTGTTGGCGCGGTCTATCACCTTGAATATCTCCGCGAGGGCGAGGGAATGCTGCGCCTCGTCGATATAGGCGGAAACGGGCTCACGCAGAGCCTTTGCCATAGAGATGAGTTCATCGTCCAGCGGCTCGGCTTTTCTGTCAATGGGCAGAGTGCCGCCGAAGTACTTGTCTGCCATTGCAACGGTGCGGGAAACGAGGTTGCCCAGCGCGTTTGCAAGGTCGCTGTTGATGCGGTTTATCATTATCTCGTTGGAGAAGTTGGAATCGGAGCCGTAGGGCATATCGCGGAGTATCTGATAGCGGACAGCGTCGACGCCGTATCTTTCGCCGAGGACGAAAGGATCGACAACATTGCCCAGGGATTTGGACATCTTGGCACCGTTGAAGGTTATCCAGCCGTGGCCGTAAAGTCTTTTCGGAACGGGAAGATCCAGCATCATCAGCATTGCCGGCCATACGATGGAGTGGAAGCGCACGATCTCCTTTGCGGTCATGTGCATATCTGCCGGCCAGTATTTGTCGAAATCGTTAAATGTGTCGTTGCCGTAACCCAGAAGGCTGATATAGTTTATGAGAGCATCGACCCACACATAGATCGTATGCTTTTCATCAAAAGGCACAGGAATGCCCCACTTGACAGTGGTTCTTGTGATGCACAGGTCTTCGAGGCCGTCCTTGACGAAGTTGTTTATCATTTCATTGACTCTGCTTTCGGGGCGCAGATAGTCGGTGTTGCGGAGAAGGTCGATTATCCTGTCGGTCATAACGGAGAGTTTCAGAAAATATGCTTCTTCCTCTGCTTCCTTGACTTCTCTGCCGCAGTCGGGGCATTTGCCGTCGATGAGCTGTGTCTCTGTCCAGAAGCTCTCGCAGGGGACGCAGTACTTGCCCTTGTATGTGCCTTTGTAGATATAGCCTTTGTCATAGAGCTTCCTGAAGATATTCTGCACTGTCTGGATATGACATTCATCGGTAGTTCTGATGTAGCGATCATAGCTGACGCCCATGAAGCTCCAGAGGCGCTTGAAGTTCGCAACTATGCCGTCAACGTACTCCTTGGGGGTCTTTCCTTCGGATTCCGCTTTCTGCTGTATCTTTGCGCCGTGCTCGTCCGTGCCGGTGGAGAAAAGCACATCATAGCCCTGCATTCTCTTGAAGCGGGCGATGACATCACAGGCTACAGTGGTGTAGCAGTGACCGATATGAGGATTTCCGGACGGATAGTAGATGGGCGTGGTTATATAGAATGTCTTGCTCATAATAACAGCTCCTTTTTATCGTAACGAGTATAATAAATCAGTAAATATTATACCACAAATCGGCCATTTTGGCAATATGTAAAAAAAATTATAAGAAAAATTTACATTTTTAACAGAAAAGACTTGATTTTTTTTGAATTTTCTATTAAAATAGAAGTATGTATGATTTTGCATATTTTTATGCGAAAAGAACGTAAAAAAACTACCGCCGCAGGTAAGTGCGCGACCACGGGGTCGAGAGACGGAAAGCCCGGCGGGCAATGGCTGAAGCCGCAGAAAGGACAGGGCAGTATTATGTCAAACAGATTATTTCAGGGAGTAGTTCATCAGATGAGAGATACCGTCGGAAGAATCATCGGCGTTATCGATGAGAATGCGACAATAGTTGCTTGCAGTGAGCTGTCGAAGATCGGCACCTCCAATGATTTCTTCTCGATAGAGTTCAGTGATTCGCACGATATCTTTATCCGTGACGGTTATACCTACAAGCCGTTCGGTGTTCATGTAAAGCCGGATTACGCGGTATTTGTCGAAGGAACGGACGAAATGGCGGGCAAGTACGCTTCCATACTCGCTATATCACTGTCGAGCATCAAGCAGTACTATGACGAGAAGTATGACCGCAACAACTTCGTAAAGAACATAATCCTCGACAATGTGCTCCCCGGAGATATAAGCATAAAATCCCGCGAGCTGCATTTCAACGCGGATATCAACCGCGTGGTCTTCCTCATAAGCATCATCTCGTCCAACGACGTTTCGGCTTATGACGTTATCCAGAACCTCTTCCCGGACAAGAACAAGGACTTCGTATTCAATATCACCGAGAGCGAGATAGTTCTGGTCAAGGAGATCAAGAGCGGCATAGACGTAAAGGATCTCGAAAAGCTGGCGCGCTCAATAGCTGATACGCTCCAGACAGAGTTCTTCACACGCGTCAACATCGGTATCGGCACACCTGTCATCGGCGTTAAGGATCTTGCGCGTTCGTTCAAGGAAGCCCAGATCGCAATTGAAGTCGGCAAGGTATTCGACACCGAAAAGAACATCGTAAGCTACGACAACCTCGGTATCGCGAGACTTATCTATCACCTGCCTACAACGCTTTGTGAGACCTTCCTCAAGGAAGTGTTCAAGAAGGGTTCGATAGAGTCCCTCGATCACGAGACACTGTTCACGATACAGAGATTCTTCGAAAACAACCTCAATGTTTCCGAGACATCGAGAAAGCTGTTCGTACACAGAAACACACTCGTTTACAGACTCGACAAGATCAAGAAGCTCACCGGCCTTGATCTCCGCGAGTTCGACCACGCTATCATATTCAAGATAGCTCTCATGGTCAAGAAATACCTTTCTGCCGACCCCGTTAAGTTCTGATCGGCCGCTTCGGCAGGCAGGGAACAGGGAACCGGCAAAACGGCTCCCCGGCCTTGCGCAGGCATAGAATATCGGACGAGGCAGACCATGTTCTGCCTCGGATATTGTTTTTAAACGGAGATAATTAATGGTAGAATTAAAGAATGTGGACGTCCACTACGTTGACGGCGTGAAGGGCGGCGTTGACGCGCTCAACGATGTGAATATACGCATAAACGACGGTGAGTTCGTATTCATCGTCGGCGACAGCGGCGCGGGCAAGAGTACTCTGCTCAAGCTGCTTACCCGTGAGATACAGCCTACGGGCGGCAGAGTGTTCGTCAACGGCTATAACCTCAAAAAGCTCAGAAACCGCAAGCTCCCGTATTTCAGGCGTTCCCTCGGTATGATATTCCAGGATTTCAGGCTTATACCGACGCTTACCGTTTACGAGAATGTGGCTTTCGTTCTGCGTGTCATAGACAAGTCAAAGAAATATATCAGACAGCGCGTGCCTTATGTGCTCGACCTTGTAAGACTCACCGACAAGGCCAAGGCCTATCCGGGCCAGCTCTCCGGCGGTGAACAGCAGCGTGTCGCCATAGCCCGCGCCTTCGCCTGTGACCCCAAGATCATCATAGCGGACGAGCCTACCGGAAACATCGACCCAAAGCTCTCCTATGATATCGTGGAACTGCTTCAGGATATCAACGACTGCGGAACGACGGTCATAATGGTAACCCATAACCACGACCTGGTGAAATTCTACGGCGGCAGAGTCATAAACCTCAGGGAAGGCAGCGTAGCCTACGACGGTATAATAGAAAGCGCAATAGAAGGAGAATAAGCATTTAATGAGAATGAGCAACTTCGGCTACCTTGTCAGACGCGGGGTAGGTTCGGTTTTCAGAAATGCCATGATGTCCGTTGCGAGCTTCTGCGTACTGCTCGTGAGCCTTCTGCTCATAGGGCTGTCCGTGCTCATCGCAATGGATATAAATATCATAATGGCAAATATAGAGGAAAAGAACGAGATATCGGTATATGTGAGCGGTGACCTCTCTGCGGAGGAATTAAGCCATATTTCCGATGTGATCGCTTCAAACCCC
>JAEEGL011430582.1_pt1 | contig 49282 bp, 46 predicted proteins | sample 9134231 | NCBI WGS metagenome assembly JAEEGL01 (sample SAMN16246548, study PRJNA631951) | gut metagenome | biome: gut microbiome; feature: rumen; material: fiber-attached | host: Bos | place: Iran: Karaj | collected 2018-10 | reverse complement strand
CTGCGGAGGCGGAGCTCTGCTTGATGTTACTGTGTATCCGCTGACCCTTGCAGTTGATATCCTCGGCAAGCCCGACGAGATAATCTCCTCCGCTCACATAAACGAAGACGGCATCGACCTGAGCGATTCATTTATACTGCGATATAAAAACGGCTGCTTTGCCTCTGTTGACGGAGGTTTCGAGCTTCCGCTCAAAAACAATGCCGTTATTTCCGGCACGGAGGGTTCTGTAATACTTGGTGATGGATTCTTTATGACAAATACTGCAACACTCTATGATAAAAACGGCAATATCACGGAAAAATTTGAACAGCCCGAACGCATAAACGGCTATGAGTACGAAATTGATGAGGTTCATCGATGTCTGCGGAATGGATTAAAAGAGAGCCCTCTTGTACCCCATTCGGGAACGCTTGACGTCCTCGATATCATGGACCATGCAAGAAAAGAATGGGGAATGAGATTTCCTCAGGAATAATACTAAAGCCGGAAGGTCGACCTTCCGGCTTTGATTTTATTTTGTTCCGAAAATTCGGTCTCCGGCATCGCCTACACCGGGGATAATGTACTTGTCTTCGTTAAGACCTTCGTCCACAACGCCTGTATAGATGTCAACATCTGGGTGAGCAGTCTTGACAGCATTAACGCCCTCAGGTGAAGCAATGATGCACATGAATTTTATGCTCTTGACGCCAAGCTTTTTTATCTCGGAAATAGCGGCAGATGCAGATTTTCCGGTCGCAAGCATCGGGTCAACGATAATAACCTCGCGCTCCTCGATATCTTCGGGCATTTTTGAATAATACTGAATAGCGTCAGAGGTGCTCGGGTCGCGGAAAATACCGATATGACCGATTTTTGCAGCAGGAACAAGTGAAGTTACGCCCTCTATCATTCCAAGACCTGCCCTGAGGATAGGCACGAATGCAAGCTTCTTACCGGAAATGACCTTTGTCTTCGCAATGGAAATGGGAGTTTCTATCTCCACTTCCTTGAGCGGAAGATCACGTGTTGCTTCGTAGCAGATGAACATTGCAATCTCTGATACAAGCTCGCGGAACTCTTTAGTACCTGTGTTTTTATCTCTTAAAAGTGAAATTTTGTGCTGAACCAGCGGATGGTCGATAATATGTAATTCTCCCATGATCGGCAGCTCCTTTCATTATTATATTATTATATCACTCAGACATTTTCTGAGGTATTCATCTTTTTCGATACAATAGCAGACCTCGCCCTCGGGAGAAACTCCCTCGCGGACAAAACGCTGTACTGTATCAGTAATATGCATATCTGATTTTTCAAGCACTCGCCCTGATTTGATATTTTCAGCACGGTGATATGCTTCAAGCTTTACTATATCAGTACTCATAAAGGTGTAGGAAATGAGTGCGGACAGTGCTTCTCCGGCATATCCCCTGCCCCAGAATCTCTTGCTGATGCAGTATTCTGCCTCGGCAGTTTTGCAGTCGTCCCATATCTTGCAGAACGCTATCTGACCGATATTCTCGCCGCTCTGCTTTTCAACCACAGCCCAGCGATAGCGCGATTTCGGACTTTTCGGGTCAGTGTAGAGTCTTATAAGCTCCCTCACCTGTTCAATATCAGTATAGACAGGCTCGCCGTATTCGTTCTGTATATCCGGGTCGGAAGCCCAGTTGCGGAGCATATCCTCAGCGTCCGCGAGCTTGAATGGCCGGCATATCAGCCTTTCCGTCTCGAAGTAATCACTCATTTGTTTTCGAGTGCAGTTATAAGGTCAACACGTCGCTGATGACGTCCGCCCTCAAAGCCGGTTGTGAGGAATATCTCTGCGAGCTCACACGCAAGTCCGGGACCAAGAGTTCTTGCTCCCATGCACATTACATTCGCATCATTATGAAGACGAGTAAATTTCGTCGAAAACGAATCAGTGCAAAGAGCAGCTCTTATGCCTTTTATCTTGTTTGCTGCCATGGACATACCGATACCTGTTCCACAGATGAGAATGCCCTTTTCACATTCGCCGGAAGTAACGAGCGCACATACGCTTTCAGCCATGTTGGGGTAGTCACAAGGTTCGCCGTCAGTTCCCATATCCCTGAGCTCGAAGCCCTTTTCTGAAAGATATGCGATAACTGCCTTTTTCATTTCAACTCCAGCATGGTCACAGCCGATAGCTATCATATTAAAACTCCTTTATTTGGTATTATTCATTTTATCCTGAAGGTCTTTTTCAGCCTTGACCTTCTGAAGATACGATACTTCAAGCTCATCGGCGGTCACAGGCTGTTTTGACATCGCACCGAGACAGACTCCGTATGCATTTTGCAGACGCCCCTGAGGCGGCGCAATAATAAACATCGGCGAGCGGTAAGCAGTAAAAAAGTCGGCTGCGCCGTCTCCGCAGAGCAGAGCCTCCGTACCATTGAACGCCAGAAACTCCGCGAGCTGGTCGCGAGGTATTATCTGCTCATCGCAGAGAGGCTCAAGTCCGTAGCCGTCGCTCTTGTACGAGCAGGTGTACACGAGCTCTCCCCTCGCCTTCATAATTGAACAGATAGTGCCCTTATGAGCTATATTATTGTATGCAAGAGCCTCAAGAGTTGAAACTCCGCAGCATTTGCAATCGAGCGCAAATCCCATAGCTTTCACAGCAGCAACGCCGATACGCAGTCCGGTATAGCTTCCGGGACCGTCAGCGACTGCGATGAGGTCGATATCTCCTACCGTTTTGCCAGCCTGAGCCAGAATATCCTTTACGATAGGCATTATGACCTGAGAATGCGTCTTTTGAGTGTACAATGACGTGCCTGCAAGAAAAACTTCATTATCCGCATCAAATAGCGCGGCAGAAGCGGTCTTGCCGGAGGTGTCAATGCCAAGTGTCAGCAAATCTTCCACCGTCCTCTATGATTATCTCCCGTTCGTTTTCACCGAGAGAATTTATCGTTATATAAATCGTATCCTTCGGGAGAAACTCCGCGATATTCTCCGACCACTCGACTGCCGCAACGTTGTTGTCGAAATCATAGTCGTAGAATCCGGTAGATTCAAGCCCTTCCTCTGTGCTTATGCGGTACATATCGAAGTGGTAGAGCGTGAGTTCCTCGCCGCGGTACTCATTGACGAGAGCAAACGTCGGGGAGCTTACATTGTCGCCAAGACCAAGACCTATCGCAAGTCCGCGAGTGAAGGTCGTCTTGCCGGCTCCGAGACCGCCCTTGTATGCTATCATATCTCCCGCACGAAGCAGTGCGCCGAGCTTTTTCGCGGCTTCAACCGTTTCCTGCGGTGAATGTGTTATTATTTTCATGCTCAGAAAAGACCCGTAATGTTGCCGTTGACGTCGCAGTCGATGTTGAGAGCTGACGGAGCCTTCGGAAGTCCGGGCATTGTGAGTATCTCTCCCGTGTAGATGACTACGAAACCCGCGCCGGCTGAAACTCTTGCGTCACGGACTGTGATATTGAAGCCCTTCGGTTTACCGAGACGTGTAGGATCGTCCGAGAGCGAATACTGAGTTTTTGCAACGCAGATAGGCAGGTCACGGAAGCCGATACCCTCGATCTCCTTTATAGCTTTATCAGCCTGTGTCGTGTATGTTACGCCGTCTGCACGGTATATCTCACGAGCGACTTTTTCGATCTTATCCTTGATAGAGAGTTCCTTTGCATAGAGCGGACGGAACTTCTCGTCGCTTCCGTCAGTGAGGGCAATTGTCTCGCAAACCTTGTTTGCAAGGTCTCTTCCGCCTTCGCCGCCCTTTGCAAATACCTCGCACATTGAAACTTCAACGCCCATGTCAGCGCAGAATTTCTTGACGAACGCTATCTCGTTGTCAGTATCGGAAGCGAATCTGTTTATAGCAACAACCACCGGAACGTGGTACTTGTGCATATTCTCGATATGGGTCTGAAGGTTTACGATACCCTTTTCAAGAGCCCACATATTCTCCTTCGCAAGCTCATCCTTCGGAACTCTGCCGTTGTATTTAAGAGCACGAATTGTTGCAACAAGAACTACGCATGAAGGAGTTAATCCTCCGTAACGACACTTGATATCGAAGAATTTCTCAGCTCCGAGGTCAGAGCCGAAGCCCGCTTCTGTTATGCAGTAATCTCCAAGCTTGAGTGCGAGCTTTGTTGCGCGGATAGAGTTGCAGCCGTGAGCGATATTCGCGAACGGACCGCCGTGTATAAATGCAGGATTATTCTCGAGTGTCTGTACGAGATTTGGCTTGAGAGCGTCCTTGAGGAGAGCAGTCATAGCTCCTGTACAGCCAAGCTCACGCGCGAATACGGGCTGACCGTCAAGGTTATATGCAACGAGTATGTTGCCAAGACGCTCCTTGAGGTCTCCGAGGTCAGTTGCAAGGCAGAGTATAGCCATTATCTCCGATGCAACAGTTATATTGAAGCCGTCCTCACGCGGAACTCCGTTAGCCTTTCCGCCAAGTCCGACAACTATGTTTCTGAGAGCGCGGTCGTTCATATCCATACATCTCTTGAAGAGAATACGCCTCTGGTCAATTCTGAGTGCATTTCCCTGCTGGATATGATTATCGAGCATTGCGCAGAGAAGGTTATTTGCAGCAGTTATAGCGTGCATATCGCCTGTGAAATGGAGATTGATATCCTCCATGGGAACTACCTGAGCATATCCGCCGCCGGCAGCTCCGCCCTTGATGCCGAAAACAGGTCCGAGTGAGGGCTCACGGAGCGCGAGCACAGCCTTTTTGCCAATTTTGCCCATAGCCTCGGCAAGTCCGACGCTTACGGTAGTTTTTCCCTCTCCGGCAGGAGTGGGATTTATAGCAGTCACAAGAATAAGCTTTCCGTCCTCGCGGAATGCGAGATTGGAGTACAGACTCTCTGAAAGCTTAGCCTTGTAGTGACCGTAGGGTTCGAGACAGTCCTCGCTGATACCAAGGTCAGCAGCTATCTCTGTGATCTTCTTCATTTTTGCATTCTGAGCGATCTCTATATCAGATAACATAGAAATATCCTCCGTTCAATGTACTATATTGAATATTATACCACAAAAAGGTAAAAAATGCAATACTTTACCATATATATTTTATTCCAGCTTATAAGTAATACTGATAACTTCGCATTTATGAAAGTTTTGTGTAAATATTGCATTGTATTTAAAATTATGATATACTTATTGTATCTGCTGACGTCAGATATTTCTCGAATGATTCAAGGAGGTATTTATGAACACTATTGGAATAATCGGAGCAATGCCCTCCGAGCTCAAAGACCTTCGCCTTATGCTCGGTGAGGGCGAAATAAAGCATTTTTCCGGCTTCGACTTCTACATAAATGAATATAAGGGCAAGCGCATAATCAATGCGTGCAGCGGAATCGGAAAGGTCAACGCTGCTGTATGCACACAGACTCTTATCGACAATTTCAAGCCTGACTGCATAATCAATGCAGGCATCGCAGGAGGTATGGACAATGCTATCAAAGTCTGCGACGTTGTCGTATCGACCGAGGTTCTCCCGCATGACCTTGACCTGCACTTCCTCAAGGACTATCCCCCGTACTGCGGCATCTTCAAGGCTGATGAAAAGCTCATTTCCGCCGCCGAGAAAGCCTGCTCCGACAACGGTGCAAAGAGCTTCCGCGGACGTATAGTTTCCGGCGACGCATTTATCACAAGCAGCATCATCAAGGCTGAGATACAAGGCAAGTTCTCGCCCTCTGCCGTTGACATGGAGAGCGCCGCAGTCGGACAGTGCTGCTTCCTCAACGAGAAGCCGTTCGTAAGCGTTCGCTGCATTTCTGACAACGCAGACGACGAGGGCGCGATGTCGTTTGATGAATTTGAAAAGATAGCGGCTAAAAGAGTTGCCGAGATAGTGCTTGAAATGATAACGAATCTTTAAGAGGTGATAATTGTGAAAAAATTAGTATCTTCTGCTATTTCAGCTGCAATGCTCGCTTCAATGCTCCCTTTTACCGCAAGCGCCGATGATTCGATACCTGACAAATGCCTTTACTTCAAGCCCAAGGCTAACTCAGAGCTCACTATTGAAAGCGACGGCACTGTCGTTCTCAGCCGTGAAACTATAAAAAAGCTCGGTTATACCATGCCGGTCGATATCTTCTTCTACGACAAAGCCGCTACCTGCTGGTATGTCTCCCCTAAGTGGAAATGCGCAAGCGGATTCATCAAGATACAGAACGTCGTGGACCCACTCCCGATAAAGGGCGAAAAGCTCCCTTATGCATATGCGCTTGCAGATGAGAACGGAAACATTATCGACAGCACTTATTCAGTAAGCGGAAAAAATGATCCCGAATGCAATACTGCATATTTCACCTGCCAGTCAAACATCAACTTTGCCGCAGAAGCTCTTGTCCCCTACGGAGAAAGAACGGATTCATACCCGCTCACTTCTTTCGACGCAAAGATAAATATGAATATCCCATACGGCGATTATTCGATTTACTTCCTCACGCAGAGCGAGGACTACGAGGATCAGCGTATTTCCGCCATTAACTCAATAGATGTCATGAAAGAGAGAGTTCCGGAAGTCAGAGAACTAAAAATTCGCGTTGAAGGAGCAAATCTTGGAGATATCGACAATAATGGAACTATCAACTCTATTGACGCTTCAAGAGCACTTTCCGCATATTCTTCATCGTCAACAGGCGCCGGACACGGTCTGACAGCACTCGAATTCGAGGCTGCCGACATCGACAAAAACGGTCAGATATCCTCTACCGACGCTTCCGAGATACTCGGATACTACTCATACCTCGCAACAACTAACGACCCTCTCGACTTCGCTGATTTCAGAAAGGCAGAGAAGGAGAATTCTTCCAAATAAAAGCAGAAGCGGCAGTTCATTCTGAACTGCCGATATTTTTATCCATCAATATTATCCTCTTATCCTCAAAGACTATGCCGCATCTTTTAGTCCATGCTATGAAAAGCTCCGAGTTATTCGTATCCCATGAGAACGAAATTATTTTTTTGCCGGCTGAATACGCTTTTACCACACTCATTCGAGTGCATTTAACTATGTCTATCTCATCACTCGACCACGTTTTTCCTTTATATGAAACAGTTTTGCCAGATACCTTCACCTTGGATTTAAATTTAAACACCAGATAATATGTGACCGAGAAAAACGTCATAACCGCCATAAGTACCCATAAAGCTATATCAAGCGCAGATACCGATCCATGTCCGATCAAAAAATGCTTTATGGCGAGGCGCGAGCCGAGAAGCAGAACGATAGGGATATACAGCAGCATAATGCCTGCGGAAGCACTTCCGCCGCCTACCTCAAAATTAACGTCAGACATATCGGGACGTGTATACTCAAAAGCCGTTTTTTCGAGTGAGAGTTTTTGAAGATTCTTCTGCGCAAAGGGATTATTCTTATCATATAACTGCATTATTACACCTCAGACAATATTATTTTTGATAGCAAATACTGCGAGCTGAGTGCGGTCTTTCAGCTTCAGCTTTTCAAGGAGCCGCGAAATGCCGTTTCTGACAGTTCCCTCTGCAAGATATAGCTTTGAAGCGATCTCCTTGTTATCGCATCCGTCACAAATAAGACGTATAAAGTCTATCTCGCGCTCGGTCAGGTCAAAATTCTTAGGGTCCTGCTGGATAGCGGTCTCCTTCTTTATCGACTGGAAAATATTGTCGCAGAAAACGTTTATGCCTCCTGCAACGGCTTTCACAGAGTTGATTATCTGCTCGTTGTCCATTTCCTTGAGGATATATCCGTCAGCTCCGCTTGAAACAGCCTTTTCGACAGTTTCTTTATCGTCAAATGTGGTCAGAACAAGCACCTTTATCCCGCTGAGCTTTTCTTTTATCTGTCTTGTGCCGTATCCCCCGTCATAATCAGGCATACGCATATCCATGAGCACAACGTCCGGCTTCAGCCGCGTTGCGAGCTCGAATGCCTCCTTGCCGTTGTTTGCTTCGCCGACTACCTTTATTGAATCGTCCTGAGCGAGGACTGCTTTAAGTCCGGCGCGGAGTATCTGTACATCGTCAGCAATTATCACGTTTATCATCAGGTTCATCCTTTCTCTTAGGTATCTTTATCATCGTCGTGAAGCCCTCACCCTCGACAGAGGTGAAACGAACCGTTCCACCAAGAGCTTCTGTCCGTTCACGTATACCGCGCAGTCCGTTGTTTTCCTTTATTACGGGACAGCCCTTTCCGTTGTCGAATATATATAGTTCAAGTCTGTCGCTGAGGAATTTCAGTATCATGTCTATCCTGTCCGCACCTGAATACCGCATGGAATTGGTTATTGACTCGCGGGCATTGTCGTAGACTTCCTTTATGCAGAACGCGAAGCTCTCGTCCTCCTCGCCCTGAATGCAGAGGTCGATATCGACTCCGCGGACAGCAGATGTTACGGTATTTACTGCTCGAGTAACGGAAGTCATGAACTCGTCGTCACGGAGGTTGTTTATCGAGCAGCGGAGCTGTGTGACTCCGCTCCGTGAAAGTCCGTCTATCTCACTGACATAGTCAAGTGTATCCTGCGGGATATCCCTGCCGCTGAGTTCGGCACTGATTATTCGTGAAAGCGAGCTTATCATAGTAAATGTGTGTCCTGCTGAATCGTGTATCTCCTGTGCGATGCGGTTGCGTTCCTGCTCGAGCGAGAGCTTCTTCTCGGTGTTGAGCAGCTCATAATACTCCGAAACATCAGTGAGCATCACTATCCTCGCGATCTTGATGCCTTTTTTGTTCGTGCAGAAGCTCTGACGGATATTGTAACAGCCTTTTTCAGTCTTTAACTCCTCAGAGGTAAAGTCCGCCGGTATCCGCTTTCCCGCAAAAGCAGATACCTCCCGCAGAAGTGCATTATACGAAGAGCCGTTTTCAGACTGTATGAGAGTTCCGGCATAGCGGTTTTTATACGTCATGATGTCGTTTGAATCAAATACGAGCACAGCACTGCCGATGTTTTCTACAGTCTCGTTTATAGCGATGCGGTTTATATTAAGAAGCCCATAACGGCTTATAGCTATCAGTATCAGTATTACTGAAAAAGTGAAAAACAGCGGTGTTACCTCTATTTTTGTCTCAATGAGGTGCGTGACGCTGAGAGTATTCACAAAAAGCGGAACTGCTGTTGCAAGCGCAAGAAGCATCGACTGCCGCGTCATTCTCGTTCCGCCGCGCGAGTGCTTGATGAATATGACACATATGCCGGCGAGTATGAAAATGTAATAGAGTATCTGAAAGACGTAAAACATCTTCCCGTAGCCGATATTTCCCTTTTCAAATGAGGTGTAATAAAGTCCGTGGAGCGGATTCGACGCTACGCACGCAACTGCCGCCGCCGATATCGCAGGAAGTACCATTCCGGCTTTTTTGAGCTGCGGTCTGACGTCTGCGTACTCAAACGAGAACATCAGCCAGAACGGCGCAAATGTGCTTATGCCGATATTTCCGATTATGTAGCTTATCCAGAGCTGAGAATGCGTGACAGAAAAAAGTATCATCAGCTGCGATACGAGCCATATCATGACCGAGCATTGACAGGTTATGAAAAGACGCGTAAGGCGGTTGTTGTTTCCGCGCATCAGTACCCATGTGAGCGTTCCTGCCATGCCGATAAGCCCGAGCAGCAGCATTATCACCGAGATTATTGTAATTGCCATATTTCACCCCCATTTGATTAATTATACCATATCCTGTCAGAAATATCAATACAAAAAGGACACATAAGGGTGCTCCCCTATGGCGGATTTGCAGATTACCGGATATATGCCGTACGGTTACGGCTTCGGTAGCCTGCTTTTCCGCTAAGGGGAGCAGCCTATAGTGCCCTTTTATATATTTTTACCATTTCCAGCCGGAGAAGGTCTTTGTTGCGGCAGACTTCATAGTCTCGCCCTTTTTCTTGCAGTATTCGTTTACAGCCGCTACAGCTATAAGTACGATTCCTACGATGAAGAGGTATATCCACCAGCCCATTGTCATGAAGTACTTTCTTGTGGAGTAGACTGTTATAAATACAAGAGCTATAGAGGATACTGCGAACCATGTCTTGCTCTTTCCGTAGAAGGAGATTATAAGTACGCAGGCTGTAACTGCCATTACAAAGATAGTATTAGGAGCGTTGTGGTAAACCATTGCGTCGATTATAAGTCCGACGAATGCGATAACATAGAGTATTGTCGATGTTACCTTTGAAGCAGCCTTGTGCTGTTTCCAGATAAACTGATAGGATACGCCGAGAAGTGCGATTATTCCGAGTGTTATCTTGCTGCTGATAACTGACGAATCCGGTGTAAGGAAAGGTCTTGTGATGAATGCGAATGCCGCAATTGCTGATGAGAATGAGAGAAGTACCGATGCGGCTTCCTTGTCGGTGTTTTTCTTTACGAAGCAGGCAAGATACACTGCAACTGCCATGAGTCTGAGGAATATTGAAAGACGGTCAAATGCCGGGAATGGTATCACACACATCCATGCACTGATTATTGTTACGTCAACGATAGTTCTGCTGTTCTTCTTTGAAATGAATGAGCCGGGAAATGCGAATCTTGATACGGCAAGAAGTATTACGAAAAGTCCGAACATCGAGTACATCGCGGCTTCCGAATCCACGCCGAAGAAATGCTGTAATATGCGGTATACGATGAGGATAAGGCTTATTACTGAGCCGGCAGCCGTTACGTTTGTGCTCATGAAATTGGACACGATGAAGTGTATCACGCATACTGCAACTGCCATCATGAAGAGGCCGCTGAAGCCGGTGCAGTTGAGAAGAACTGCCGCTGCGGCTATCATATTTGAGTAGAGTACGACATCAGTCTGTCTCGGATGACGAGCGTGAACGCTGAATATAAGCTTTGGCAGATATATCATCAGCGCTGTAACTGCTATATAGCCGAGTGCGAGAGTGCTGAACACGAGGGTGGATATCTCTGCATACTGCTCTTTTCCGTTAAGCTCATAGAGGCGATTGTTGAGGAAAAGTGCCGTGAAGAACGGAAGCACCGGTGCAAACAGACCTGCAACGACCTGTACAGCGAGCTCCTTATGATAAGTATAAGCGGTTATAGCAAGTGAAAGCACGAGAGGAACGATGATGTTCATGCCGAAGTATCTTTCGTTCTGTGCGCTGAGTGAAAGTATCGAGCCGAATACTGCTGCCGCAAACGCTATGCTCTTTGAAACCACATCATTTCTCGGGATAACGAGGTTCACAGCGTAGATGAGAAGTGTTATGAATGCGAAAAGGAGCATGAGGAAGCTGGAGCTGTACTTGTTGTCAAGTCCGAACAGAGCCACAAATGCTGTATAGTAGAGCATGAGGTTCATAAATATGTACATCCATGCCTGCTTCTTGACGATTCCGTAAACAACGAGCTGGAGTATGATAACTCCGAGTATGAAGAATGTGTAGGGAGTTGCCTTGAATGTTGTTCCGAGCACGTAGAAGAATGCAAGAACAGCATATATTATTGCTGTTATGTCGCCGATTATCCTTACGGGAAGTTCAAGCTTCGTGCCCTTCTGAGGCTTGAGAAGATGAACTGTCGCTGTAATGATGAGCTGTGCCATAATTATAACTGGAGCGAACTGCTCGTAATTCTCTGTTATCTGCACTGCAAGGAAGATGATACCAAGCGATGTACACAGGAGTCCGAGATAGTTGAACGCCATCTTCTTGTAGAGCGGATATGCTGCAAATGATGCTCCTGCGAGGATAAAGGCTGATATTGCAAAGAGAAGTCCCATGCCGTCGCCTGAGATGCTGAACCACTCGCCGAAAAGCTTGTAGTTGCCGGCTGTGATGACAGATACTACTGAAAGAGTAGTTCCAAGCACGTAGAATGCCGCTGAGGTGAGGTCGAGCTTTGCGACCGCCTTGAGTATAACGCTTATTGAGAACGATATCATAGCCGCGCCAGCAAGTATGAATACCTTGCTCTCGTCCGAGAGCTTCACCCAGTTTGCTGTAACAAAGGCTATTGCCGACAGGATTATGAATGATACGCCTATCAGCAGAAGAACTGTCGATGAATTGTAGCTCATCTTCTTCGGAGCGTCCATTGCCGCATATATGGGTCTGCCCTGTGCATCGTAGCGAACAGGCTGTACAGCGGCTCTCTTATGATTGTTATCAGTAACAACGAGAGCGATTATCACTCCGACTATGCCGAGCGGAATGAGCATTTTCAGGAAAAATCCGATAAATGAAAAATAACCTATTGTCATTGCTACCATCCTTTCTGTATTGTGATGAGGAGTGTTTCCTTTGGTGTAACTATATCATATCACAAGTACATGGCAAAGTGTAGGTGTTTAACGTCACAAGACGAGTGACATTTGTAATGTTATCCTGCTTTTATATTATCACCGCAGCGATAACTTGTCAATGAACAATATTATTACTAAAGTGACAATTCCGTTACGCAGAGTTTACTATTTTCCGGAGCCGTGTCCGAGTTCCTCGATTATCCTATTTCCGTCCGCCATGCGTAGCGCTCTGACCATGTAGCATGAGCTGCTCTCGCCGCAGAACCATATAAGCACATTGCATTTCTTTCCCGGCATTTGCAGAAGCGATTGCCTGAGCTCGACCTTGACGATATTGCTCCTGTCAGCTATCACAGTATGGAAAGCAGTCCATTTAGCACATCTTACGACGACCTTGTCCTCATAGACGGATATGCCGCTCGTCAGCATTGCGACAGTCTTTACGAGCACAAGCCATACAAGAGGTATCTCCAGCATTACAGCAAAGAAGTTTGAGAGCTCCGCTATCTTCGGGAAAAGCCGCTCAAAGAGGTAATACAGCGGAAATACAAGGTTTGCTGCTACTATAGGATTAAACAGGTAGCTGAGAAATCCCGACCATCCCGAACGAAATTCAAGCTTGCCGCCGGTCTTTATGCCGAGCTTTTCAAGTCCCCTGCCGAGGTTCTTCTCGCGGCGTATCGGCAGCAGAACAGGTAAATGCTGCGAATCATAGCCGTATCCGGCGCAGCTTATGCTTACGGTCACAGCTCCGAAGAGCTTCATGATGAGGTTCTGTCTGAGGTCGGTATAGTTTATATGCTTCGAGTTTATCCGGTATTCGCGGCGGTTGGTGATGCCGCATTTTACGTTCAGACGGTCAGGGTCGGCAACTATCTTGAAATGTGAATACCTGAAAAGATTAACAATGAAGGAAAGCAGCCATGCAGCGAGAAAAAAAGTTCCGATAGCGATAGTCGCAGCAGGTATCCTGACGAGCAGACGGTGTGTGAGCTTTTCCGTAGTCTCAGTGATACGGCTCAGCGAGACCGATATCATGTCCTGAGCGATACTGCCTCCCTTGAAAAAGAACATCGCGATGTATATAGCTCCCGAGAAGCCGCTCGAAAAAAAGGCGGAAAACAGCATTACAGACAATGCGGTCGGCTTCGGGATATCCTCGACACGCTTCTCGGCGCTGACATTCGGGATATGCGACATAAGACGCCGGCAAAGCTTCGCAGATACGAGCACTCGCATATCCGTCGCCTTGAATATGCCTGCACGGGTATCACAGCTGAACTTCATACCTCCGAACGGTATCATATAGACCGGACGTTCGGCAGTCGCGACGCTTATACTGCTGAGAGGTATGGTCTTACGGTATTTTATAAAAACTCCGCCTGTCTGGGTTATATATTCATCGTTTATGTTTATGCGCGAGAAATACCACCTCACAAAGCCGAAAACGATGATAAGTCCGATTATAGCTATATCGAGCCATGCACCTTTCACCCATTCATAAAGGCGCTGTGCGTCCATCTGCAATATGGCGAGACCGCGCAGGAGCGGGAATATCAGCAGCCATATATTCCTCATCGAGTAACGCAGTATCCGGAGCGGGTGTTCGTGATACATCAGCCTTCCCCCTTGTCAATGGGAGTTCCGGTCTTGCGGAGGATATGCAGCGCGTCCTCCTGCTTCAGGAAAAGAAGCCTGAGTTGTCCGCCGTACACGAAGAAAACTACGAAATTCAGCCCTGTGTACTGCGAAAAAGGCGTGGTTATGACCGTTGTGTACTGGACTGTCGAGTAAAGTATGGACTGGTGAGAATGGAAGTAAACTCCGCTGTGCTTGGTTATCTCCGTCTCGGTCGTATCGAAGCTGAGCGAGGAAAAATACAGCGGAAGATAAATGAACATGAAGAAAATCGCTATCGTAGCTATGGCAATAGCAAAAACAAGTACCACGATATTGACGGGTATATATATCCTGACAGCACCAAGAATGAGCAGCGATATCAGCGTTATGGCAAGTCTGAGTGTCAGGAGAGCGTGCTTGTCAGGTTTAAAGCTTCTCATTGATGTCCCCCTTTTCAATGAATCATATTTATATTATAACACAAATATCCTTTAATGTATACTATTTTTTCAAAATAAGGAGGATTTTTTGTGTCCGGGATTCTTTCAAACATTCGTGACTGCATATGGGGAGCAGGTCTCGCAGGAGCACTCCTCGGCACAGGTGCTGTATATACGATAAAACTGAAAGGTATACAGCTCAGGCTGCCATTACTTATTAATAAGGAGAAGCGCACCATGTCCGGCTCTGCAATGCGAACGATATGCATGAGTCTCGGAGCAGCAATGGGTACGGGAAATATTGCCGGAACTGCCGCGGCTATCGTCATCGGAGGCGCGGGAGCAGTATTCTGGATGTGGGTATCTGCATTTTTCGGAATGGCGCTTGTCTACGCTGAAAACAGGCTCTCGGAGCAATTCAGCGACAATGAAATGAAAGGTCCGGCGGCATACCTCACCCGCGGACTTGGCTCTCCCCTGCTCGCGAGTATATTCACTTTCTCGTGTATACTTGCTTCTGTTGGAATGGGCGGAATGGCTCAGACTAATACTTTTGCCCGCAGCCTCGCAAAATGCGGTGACATACCGGCGTTGCCTGTGGCAGCAGCTACGTTCATCGTTATTCTGCTCATAACGAGCGGAGGAGCTAAAAGAATAGGCATAGCTGCTCAGTATATGCTGCCGGTCGCTTCTGCTGTATACGGAGGACTGTGTATTATTGTGATATCCTGTCATTTTCAGGCTCTTCCTGACGTCTTTGCAGGCATTTTCCGTGAGGCTTTCGGAGCAAAACAGTTTGCAGGAGGATTCGCGGGAAGTGCTCTTGCTGTAGGTATCCGGCGAGGAATATTCTCAAACGAAGCCGGACTCGGCAGCTCGCCGCTCCTGCACAGCTCTTCCGACAGCAAAAACAGCTTCGCCGCGTGGAGTATGTTCGAGGTCTTTTTTGATACGATGATATGCTGTACACTGACTGCCGTGACCGTACTTTCCGCTTCCGGCGACTTTACGATAGATTCAGCCTTTTCTCCTATTCTCGGCAATCTAACAGATATATTTCTTGCGGCCGTGAATGGTCTCTTTGCACTCTGTACGGTCATCGGCTGGTACTATTGCGGCGAAAGCTCATTTTTAAGGCTGACAAGAGGGCGAGCACGACTTGGATTCTGCATCGTTTTTTCACTCCTGTGCGGCACGGGAACTATAATAAATACGGAAACTGTGTGGATACTCGCCGACATATTCAACGGTCTGATGGCGCTGCCGAATCTCATCGGTCTGATACTTCTGATGAAAAACGTAAAAAACGAATAATCCTCTCATTTCAGGCAAAACTGTTATCATCAACATCAAGGAGCGATAATATGGGATATATAGGCGAAAATAAGAATTTCAGATTTCACGGTGGCATATGCGAGGCTCTGCGAGGCGGAGCTGTATCCTCACTCGAAATGGCTGAGCTCGGCAGAACACTTACACGTTATTTTTCCCGATTCAGTGCCGCCTGCGAGGGCTTTGAGCGTCTGCACCTGCTATATGCGCTGTGCAGCGGAATTTCTGAGTGCGGCGGAGAGGTCTACATCTGCGAAAACAGTGAACTCCCGTCGTTCAGGTTCTCCACACCGCTGCTCTCGGCAGAGTGCAGCTTATTTATCAGCTGCGGCGCCGGCGTAAAGCTCTATTTTTTCGATGAAAGAGGCTTTGCGATGCCAGAAATGACCCTTGACAGAATTATGAGGTCGAAATCGCCTGCCCCTGCAGAAAAAGCCGGAAAGATAAGCGTCACAACTTCATTCAGGAATATTTACGTCAATAATCTCCGCGATAAGCTCGGAGTGACAGAAAAAATACACGCTGGTATAAGCTGCGGAAACAGAAACGTCCGCTCACTATGGGAGGAATTCTTTACCGGTGAAAGCGACCGGCTCGTTTTTCAGATATCCGATGACGGTCAGCGGGTAAATGCGTATTCGGTCGGTAACGGCTTCATTTCGGGCGAGAAGCTCGCTCTCGCATACTGTATCAGTAAGACCCGCTCCGGCGAGCGCGTTCTGCTCCCTGACGTTTTCCATTATGCCGCTGAAATGGCTGCCGGAGCCTCCGGAGACCTTATCCAACGCTTTGACAGCTCTGAACGTGTACCGGATACAAACGCTCATTCCCGTTTCCTGCGGGACCCTCTGTTTATGGTCCTTGAACTCGTTCACGATACAGAGAGCTTTTACTCGCTTCTGAGGGAGCTCCCCGCACTTGCAAGTGCAAAACGTGAACTTGTAGTGGATAACAGCAATATTACTTCCTCGGGTAAAAGCTTCATGACCGGCAAAGGTAGGGTTATTATCACTCCAAGCGGAAAAAATCGTCTTTCACTCGTTAGTCAGGCAATGTCATCGGAAACCGCCGCGGAGCTTTGCTCGTTCTGGAGCGAAAAAGTCCGGAAGGAAGGGTCATGCGGGAAATGACCGGTTCTTTACAGAAAGTATGTTGAAAGCGATTTTTTTGTAAGATATGCACAAGAATCAAATCCTTCTTTTTTTACTATTGACATATACTCCGCATTTTTGTATAATAGTAGTGTATATAACTGTGTCCCCGCGTCCGCGGCTGCATATTTGATAACGGCTTTATTGGCGCAACGCCATTAAGATATTATTATTCTGTCATGCAGACCATATAACGACGGCTGATTGTTTCCGCAGCTGCTATCCTCCGCTGGCATAGCTCTGCGATGTTTTCAGGCATTCTCAGATAAGTTCATGATGTTTACGATCCATGTACGATATCGCCGTCCTGTCTGCTCAGGAGTTTTCCGGCTCTGATCGTTCCCGCTGGAAGCTCCCATCTTTGAAAGTGAGGTTATAAAGTGAACGAAAACTACAATAACGGAAAAAGAAACCGCAGGACCAATGGCGGCAGCACTGCTGCGCCCCAAAAAAGAAACTATACCCGCAAACCAGCAGCTCAGAAAAAGGAGAATATGCCGGCTGTACGTCAGGCGGAGAACTCTGCGGCAAAGCCTAAACGCAATCAGAGACAGGCTAAGGAAATAAGAAAAACTCCTGTCAGGATAATCCCTCTCGGCGGTCTTAATGAAATAGGCAAGAATATGACCGTCTTTGAATGCTCGAACGATATGTTCATACTCGACTGCGGTCTTGCATTCCCCGATGCCGATATGCCCGGCGTAGACATAGTTATCCCCGATTTTACTTATGTTGAACGTAATGCCGAGAAAATACGCGGTATCGTTATCACTCACGGTCATGAGGACCACATCGGCGGACTTGCCTACCTCCTCAAAAAGGTAAACGTCCCCGTATACGGTACAAGGCTCACTATCGGTCTCATAGAAGCAAAGCTCAAGGAGCAGGGACTCTACGGCAAGGTGAACCTCAATGTCATTGCTCCTAAAAAGACCGTTAAAATGGGCTGTATGGCTGTTGAATTCATCAAGGTCAACCACTCTATCCCCGATTCTGTCGGCATGGCTATCCATACTCCCGCCGGAGTTATCGTACACACCGGCGACTTCAAGGTCGACTATTCCCCTATCGACGGCGAGATCATCGACCTCGCACGCTTCGGAGAGCTCGGAAGCAAGGGCGTTCTTGCTCTTATGGCTGATTCCACTAACGCAGAGCGTATGGGATATACCCACTCTGAGCGAACTGTAGGTGAATCCTTTGACAGACTCTTCAAAAAGGGCGAGGGCAAGCGCATCATCATCGCTACGTTCTCCTCAAATATCCACCGCGTACAGCAGATAATCAACTGCGCTGCACGCTACGGAAGAAAAGTCGCTGTATTCGGCAGAAGCATGATAAATGTTATCAATACAGCGATCGAGCTCGGATACCTCGATGTTCCCGACGGTATCATCATCGATATCGAAATGATGAACCGCTATGAGAGCGAGCGTATTGTACTCATAACTACAGGAAGTCAGGGCGAGCCGATGTCCGCTCTCACAAGAATGGCGATGAATGACCACAAAAAGGTCAATATCACTCCCATGGATTTCATCATTATCTCCGCTACTCCTATCCCCGGAAATGAGAAGTTCGTCACACGAGTTGTAAACGAACTCATGAAGTCCGGAGCTGAGGTAGTCTACGAAGCTATGTACGAGGTACACGTTTCCGGACACGCTTGTCAGGAAGAGCTCAAGCTCATGCAGGCTCTCACAAAGCCCAAATTCTTTATCCCCGTTCACGGTGAGTACAAGCACCTCAAAAAACACGCTGACCTCGCTCTTCAAATGGGTATGCAGAAGGAAAACGTCATAATCGCTGAAATAGGAAACGTTATCGAGACTGACAGCGTTACTATGAAAATAGTATCACAGGTACCCTCGGGAAGAGTTCTCGTTGACGGTCTCGGAGTCGGCGATGTCGGCTCGATAGTTCTCCGCGACAGAAAGCACCTCGCTCAGGACGGTCTTATCATCATCGTTATCGGTATCGAAAAGGCTACGAATGAGATAGTTGCAGGTCCTGATATAATATCCCGCGGATTCGTTTACGTAAGAGAATCAGAGGAGCTCATTGTTCAGGCTAAGGCTGTTCTTACAAATACACTTGCTAACTGCTCATATGCCGAGCTCAAGGAGTGGAATACGCTCAAGGGCAAGATGCGTGACGCTCTCTCAGACTATATCTATGAAAAGACAAAGCGCAGTCCTATGATACTTCCCATTATTATGGAGACATGATTTCCTGCGATATTTTTTTAAATTACAGTTTCCGAAAGGAGTCTGAAAGTTGAAAAAGAAGTTTCCTGCAATATTCTTTGTATTGATGTTTGCGGCGCTTGCCGATATGCTGTTTGTTGGTTTATCTGTGTATACCGGTAATAACTCGTTTGCCGCTGTCGGCTGTGCAGCCGGAGTTCTTGTAACTCTGACGCTTATCACGGTTTCTATCGTATATTCAAAGAATTCGATGCGTCATCTCTCAAAAATGAACGCTCACCTTGAAACATCTGCCGCTCAGTACATGAATTCCCTGCCGACACCTATCGCGGTCATTGACGACAACCGACAGATAGTCTGGTATAACCAGTTCTTTGCCGAGAAAATAAGTCTCGGCTCTGATGTTTACGGTCTCGATTTTGAGGGGCTCGTCAATCTCGACCTCGATGCTCTTATCGCCGACGGCTCGGCTTACTGTCCGATAAACGGCTCTATTTACAAGGCTTCCATGGAAAAATTCGACGAAAAGGACAATATCTCTTTCCTCATCATCTACTTCCATGACGAAACTGCTTACTTCAACCTCAAAAAGCGTTCTGTAGAATCTCAGCCCAACGTTGTCATCATCTCTATCGACAACTACGACGACATCATGCAGAATGCCAAGGAGAGCGAAAAAGCTCTCGCTTCTGTGGAAACTGAACAGCTCATCGAAAAATTCATGAGCACTACCACCGGTTTCATAAAAAAGACCTCCTCGAATACGTTCTACGCGGTCATTGAAAGCCGCCATATCGAGGAAAAAATAAATAACAAGTTCAAGATACTCGACCTCGCTCGAAATATCAAAATAGCCGGAAAATACCCACTCACCTTCTCTATCGGAGTCGGTCAGGGAGCCTCATCACTCGCTGAGAGTGAGAAAATTGCCCGTCAGTGCCTTGATATGGCTCTCGGCCGCGGAGGCGATCAGGCTGTCGTTAAAACTGATACAGGCTATCGCTTCTTCGGAGGAGTTTCCAAGGGCGTTGAGAAGATGTCACGCTCAAAGACCCGTATCATCGCAAACGCTATGGAAGACGTTATCCGTCATGCGAACAACATCTTCATCATGGGTCACAGATTCGGCGACCTTGATTCTGTCGGCGCTTCGTGCGGTCTCGCCGGAGCCGTAAAGCTCCTCGGCAAGAATGTTCACATCGTCGTTGACAGGAATAAAAACCTCGCCTCGCACCTCATTGATATCGTCGAGTCGCAGACGGACAGGAATCTCTTTATCACGCCGGCTACGGCTGTTTCATACGCCGAGGAAAATGACCTCCTCATAATCGTTGATACCCATAACAAGGATTTCATCGAGAGCCGCGAGCTCTACGATAAGATAAAGCAGGTCGTTGTCGTTGACCACCACCGTAAAACTGTCAACTTCATTGACAATGCCGTGATATTCTACCACGAGCCATACGCTTCGTCTGCTTCGGAAATGGTCACTGAGCTCATTCAGTATTTCAAGTTCGACGACGACGTAAAAATGCCGACGATACACGCTGAAGCGCTGCTCTCCGGCATCATGCTCGATACCAAAAACTTCGTTATGCGCACCGGCGTAAGAACGTTTGAGGCGGCGGCTTTCCTCAAAAAGCTCGGAGCTGATACCGTGTCGGTAAAGCTTCTGTTCTCAAATTCGTTTGACGCCTACAAGCGCAAAACCCAGATAGTCGCAAGTGCTAAGCTGTTCAAAAAGTGCGCTATCGCAGCCGCTGATTTCAAGTCTGACGATATACGCATTGTCGCTCCGCAGGCAGCGGACGAGCTGCTGAGCATCTCCGATGTCGATGCTTCGTTCGTACTCTACAAGACCGGAAACACGGTCAATATCTCCGCTCGCTCACTCGGAGCGCTGAATGTTCAGGTCGTTATGGAGGAGCTCGGCGGAGGCGGTCATCAGACTATGGCGGCTACTCAGATAGAAAACGTCACTATTCAGGACGCTGTAAAAGCGCTCATGAATGCCATTGAAGCAAGGCAGGACGAAACATACATAAAATAATAATTTTGAAAGGATAGATAATATGAAAGTCATCTACTTACAGGACGTTAAAGGTTCAGGAAAAAAAGGCGAGGTAAAAAACGTCGCTGACGGATATGCAAGAAATATGCTTCTCCCCAAGGGTCTCGCTGTTGAGGCTACTCCCGAGAATATGAACAAGCTCGAGGGTCAGAAGGCTTCCGCTCAGCACAAAACCGACGTCGAGAAGCAGGCTGCAACTGAGGCTGCTGCCAAGATAAAGGACAAGAAACTCATAATCAAGGCTAAGGCGGGCTCAAACGACAGACTTTTCGGCTCTGTGACTGCCGCAAATATCGCTGAGGCTCTCGATTCTCAGCTCGGAGTTAAGGTCGACAAGAAAAAGATATCACTCAGCTCTGATATCAAGAATTTCGGCTCATACACCGCAACTGTAAAGTTCTACGCAGGTATCAGTGAAAAGGTCGACGTTGACGTGGTAGAAGGCTGATGGACGAGAATACACAGTTCATTCCCGATAACGACCTGCCTCACAGCATTGAAGCTGAGCAGTGCGTACTCGGAGCTGTTCTTTCCGACCCGTCGGTAGCTCCGCTCGTTATCGAAAAGGTCAAGGCTGATTATTTCTACACCGAACAGCACAAGGCTATCTACGGCATTATCGTCAGAATGTTCACATCAGGACAGCCGATAGACATCGTTACTGTTCTCAACGAAGCTGAAAAACAGCATATTTTCGACACTCCCGCAGAAGGCAGACGCTATCTCGCAGACATCGCAAACACGCTCCCGACCACATCTAACATCGAGAGCTACTGCAAGATAGTTGCCGACAAGTACCTGATACGCAGTCTCGGCTATACTGCACGCGCTATCCTCGAGGATATCCGCGGCGGCGAGCAGGACGCGGCTCTCATGCTTGATTCCGCGGAACAGCGCATTTACGATATCCGCCGCGGCAGAGACGTAAAGGGACTTGCTACGCTCGGTGACGCTGTGCTCGAAGCATACGACCACCTCGGCAAGATAACCGGTGCAGACAAGGAAAAATATGTTGGTGCGCGCACGGGATTTTCCCTGCTCGACAAGATAACCTCCGGACTTAACAAGTCCGACCTTATAATAATTGCTGCCCGACCCGGTATGGGTAAAACCTCATTCGCGATGAACATCGCTACCAACGTCGCAAGACGCGAGGGCGCTAAGACAGTTGTTACCTTCAACCTCGAAATGTCCAAGGAGCAGCTCGCTTCACGTATTCTTTCTACGGAAGCGCTCATAGAATCAAGCTCGCTCCGAAACGGTATGATAAAAAGCGACGAATGGGTCCGCCTTGCCACAAGTGCGGCATACCTCAGTACGTTTCCCTTGCTCATCGACGATACGGCAAGTATGACTGTTCAGCAGATGAAAGCGAAGCTTCGCCGTGTAAAAGACCTCGGACTCGACATCATCGACTACACCCAGCTCATGGAGTCAACCTCCAAATCAGATAACCGTGTAACCGTTATCTCGGAGATAACCCGTCAGCTAAAGGTTATGGCAAAGGAACTCGATGTTCCGGTAATACTCCTCTCACAGCTCTCCCGTGCTGTCGAGAGCCGTACCGATAAGCGCCCCATGCTCTCAGACCTGCGTGAATCGGGTTCTATCGAGCAGGACGCCGACATCGTTCTCTTTCTTTATCGTGACGCATACTATAACAAGGAAAGCACACGTCAGAACATCTCTGAGTGCATAATTGCAAAGAACCGTCACGGTGAGGTCGGAACCGTCGAGCTCATATGGGACGGTCAGTATACACGCTTCTCGAATCCGGAGTATAACGCTCCGCCTCAGGACTGATATGCTTGATAAAATAATTGATATTGCTGAGCGCTATAATATGTTCAGCACAGGAGAGACTGTCGTGTGCGGACTTTCGGGCGGCGCAGACAGCGTTTGCCTTTTGCTGTGTATGCGTCTGCTGAGCGAAAAATTCGGCATTGCTGTGGAAGCTCTCCACGTAAACCACTGCCTCCGCGGAAGCGAAAGCGACGGCGATGAGGAATTCTGCCGCCGGCTTTGTGAAAAGCTCAATGTGCCGTTTACTGCTGTCTCATGCGATGTAAACGCTCATGCTCAGGCACATTCTCTCTCTACTGAGGAAGCCGCCCGCGAGCTGAGATACGGCATTTTCAAGGAACACAGCCATGGAAAAAAACTCGCGACAGCTCACAATGCTGATGATGCTCTTGAGACTCTTATACTAAATCTCACACGCGGCACAGCTCTGAAAGGACTTGCAGGTATACCGCCTGTACGCGGGAATATAGTGCGTCCCCTGCTTGCAGTTTCGCGGGCAGAGATAGAAGCTTTCCTCGCTGAAAAATGTCAGGACTTCGTCACGGACAGCACTAACCTCTCCGACGACTACACCCGAAATAAGATACGCCACAGAATAATCCCGCTCATGAAGGAGCTGAATCCGTCGCTTATCGCAACTTCTGTAAATTCAATTGAAGGACTGCGGAGCGAGGACAGATTCATCGAATCCCAGACTGATATCGCTGAAAAAAAATGTCTAAGCGGCGATACTTTCACTGGTCTCGCAGCATACGACGAGGTCATCCGCAGAAGATGCATTTCAAGGCTGCTCAAAAGCCGCAGTATCCCCGTTTCGCATGAGCGTCTCAGAGAATGCGACAATATACTTGTTAACTCAGGCAAACTAAATCTTTCGCGTGACCTCTATTTCGTTTCCGACGGAAAAAAAGCAGGTATAACCTCTATTAAAAACGGCAATGCTGAAATATGCCTCTCTTCCGCGCTTTCAGAAGGCAGAAACCAGATTTTTGACGGAGTATACCTCGATTGCGAGATAATTGATTCAAAAAATTATCGTACAGATAATGTTGTTAACAAAAAATTAACATTTTATCTGCTCGATTATGATAAAATAATAGGAAGAGCTATTCTCAGGAACCGAAGATTCGGCGACAGGATACAGCTCCGCGGAAGAAGCTTCACCTCTTCCGTGAAAAAACTGATAAACGAAAAAATACCCCCGCAGGAACGCGCCTCACTCCATTTCATTGAAGACGATGAGGGAACTATTTTTGCTGAAAAGCTCGGCATTGCAGGCCGCGTTGCTCCCGACGGAGATACCCGCAGATTTCTCAGGATAACAGTCGTGCGGGAGCGATAAGATTGGAGTGGATAATTTGCAGCCAAGAAAAAACAAAGGTATATTTACTTATATAATGATCGTTATAATCGCTATATTCTGTATCTACTTTGTCACTACAAAGCTTTCTGATACTTCGGAAAAGGTCGATTATACGACGATCATCGAGTACTTCGATGATTACAGAGTATCCTACTACGAGCTCGACCTCGGTACAGGTGAACTCACCTATCAGCTCGACGGCGAGGGCGAAAAGAAGAAGTACACCGTTCCGAACGTTGACATCTTCCTCATGGATACAAAGGATTACAGACAAAACTACAACAAAGACCACGACACACATCTGAAACAGGATTACATCAAAATAACCGACAGAACGTGGATATACTCGCTTATTCCCGTTGTTCTCACGGTACTGCTCGGCATCGCTATCCTCTACTTCCTCATGAAGCAGAGCGGCGGCGGCGGAAAGTATACCTCGTTCGGAAAAGCGAATCTTAAAGCACAGTCAAGTGCGCGTAAGGCTACTTTCAAGGACGTTGCCGGCGCCGATGAGGAAAAACAGGAGCTCGAAGAGATAGTCGACTTCCTCAAACACCCAAGCAAATACACAAGTATCGGCGCTAAAGTTCCCAAGGGCGTACTGCTTCTCGGACCTCCCGGTACAGGTAAGACCCTTCTTGCAAGAGCTGTTGCCGGCGAGGCGGGCTGCCCATTCTTCCCGATTTCTGGTTCTGATTTCGTTGAAATGTTTGTCGGTGTCGGAGCTTCGCGTGTGCGTGACCTCTTCGATCAGGCTAAGAAGCACGCTCCCTCGATAATATTTATTGATGAGATAGATGCCGTAGGACGTCACAGAGGCGCAGGTCTCGGCGGCGGTCACGATGAACGCGAACAGACTCTTAACCAGCTTCTCGTTGAAATGGACGGCTTTACCGGAAACGAAAGCGTTATCGTCATTGCAGCTACAAACCGCCGTGATATCCTCGACCCTGCACTTCTCCGTCCCGGTCGTTTCGACAGACAGATAGTTGTCGGATACCCCGATGTCAAGGGCAGAGAGGAAATACTCCATGTTCATGCCAAGAATAAACCGCTCGGTCCTGATGTCGACCTCAAGGTAATTGCTCAGACTACTCAGGGCTTCACAGGCGCAGACCTCGAAAATCTCCTCAACGAAGCCGCTCTGCTTGCTGCAAGAACTAACCGAAAAGCTATCACTGAGCACGATATTGAAGAGGCTACGATGAAGGTCATAGCAGGTCCCGAGAAGAAATCACGCATCGTTACCGAGCGCGACAAAACGGTCACTGCTTACCACGAGGCAGGCCATGCTGTTGCAGCATACAACCTCCCCACGCAGGATAAGGTCCATCAGGTAACTATAATCCAGCGCGGAATGGCTGCCGGACTCACTGTTACGCGTCCTGATACCGATGACCAGCACGTTTCACGCAATCAGATGCGCGAAAACATTATAATGCTCCTTGGCGGCCGTGTCGCTGAGGAAATATTCCTTGATGACATCTGCACAGGCGCTTCAAACGATATCGAAAGAGCTACCAAGACCGCAAGAAATATGGTCACAAAGTATGGCTTCTCCGATAAGATCGGCACCGTTGTTTACGGCTCTGACAGCGAAGAGGTATTCCTCGGCAAGGACTACGGTCATACCAAGAATTACAGCGAGGCTATTGCCGCACAGATAGACGAGGAAGTACGTTCTATAATCGACAAGGCTTACTCCGACTGCACTCAGATACTCAAGGCAAATGCAGACAAGATGCATAAACTCGCGGCTTATCTGCTCAAGTACGAAAAGATAAACGGCGAGGACTTTGAAAAGCTCATGCGCGGTGAGGATATCGAAACAAATGAAGAAACTCCCTCCGCTCCTGAAAATCTCGAACCTGCTGAAGCTTAAACCTAAAAGCTCAAAGAGTTGATGCTCTTTGAGCTTTTTTACTGCAAACTTATTGAAAATATCTCGTTTTATGTTGACGTAGCAATTTTTTTATGATAAAATAGTATAGTGATATATTGTTTCACGAAAAGGAGGCTTTATCATGGCAAGAAATGACATCGATTACATCTGGACTGACAAGAAAAGAACTCTCTTCGGACTTCCGTGGTCCTTTACACGCTACTACCTCACTGAGACAAAGTTCATCACTCAGGTCGGCTTCATAAACATCAAAGAGGACGAGATAGACCTCTACAAGATAGTCGATAAAAGCGTCACAAGACCGTTCTTCCAGCGTATGTTCGGCTGCGGAACTATTATTATAAACAGCAAGGATATCGATACTCCTACTAAGATAGTTAAATGCGTCAAAAAACCGCGCCAGGTGCTGAATCTTATTGACAAGTACCTCAACCGTATGCGCGACAGATACGGTATCCGCGGAAGAGATATGATGGGTATCATGCACGGCGATAAACACGATCATGATGACTTCGACGGCGACCATTACGACGATTACGACAATAACTGATATAACGGAGTGTTAAAATGATTTCCTTTATAAAAGAAAAACTCTCTACTTGGGATAAACTTAAAGCTGAGACCCGTCCTATTTTCATATATGGCATGGGCGACGGCGCTCTGAAGATAATGTCTGTATTCCGTGAAAAGGGTATCATTCTCTCAGGCATCTTCGCGAGCGATGATTTTGTACGAGGTCACTCGTTCGAGGGCTATCGCGTTCACAAGCTCTCAGAGGTCGAGGAAATGGTCGATGATTTCGTAGTTGTTCTCGCATTTGCTGCCGGCTATCAGGAAATTGTCGATAAAATACACGAGATTGCCGCAAAGCATACTCTCTACGTCCCCGATGTTCCCGTTACAGGAGGAGGACTTTTCACTTACGAGTATTGTCAGGAGAACGCTGAGAAGCTCCGCGCTGTATATGATTCTCTCGCTGACGACTACTCCCGTAAGGTCTATGCCAACATCATCAACTTCAAAATCAGCGGTAACATCGAATATCTCGAGAACGTTACAACTCCCAAGGCTGAGATATACAAAAATATCATCAAGCCTCACATGAATGAGACCTACGTTGACCTCGGTGCATACAACGGAGATACGATTCGTGAGCTTCTTGAGTTCACACACGGCAGATATCACGCGATATACGCTCTTGAACCTGACAGGAAAAATTTCAAGAAGCTGTCAAAATTCGTTGACGGTATGCCTCACGTTTACGCATACAATGCCGCTGTCTGGTCTACTGAGACTGAGCTTCCATTTTCTGCAAAAGCTGGAAGGCAGTCCGCTATCACAGCAAGCTCTGATACTATGGTCGAGGCACGCTCGGTCGACGGTATACTCGGCAAGCGTCCAGCTTCAATAATCAAAATGGACGTTGAAGGCTTTGAGCGTGAAGCCATATGGGGTGCTTCTCAGACGATAGCTCACTATACTCCAAAAATGATGGTCTCGCTCTATCACCGCAATGAGGATATTTTTGAGCTTCCACTGCTGATAAAAGCTATCAACCCCAAGTACAAGCTCTATATTCGTCATCAGCTTTATATTCCCGCATGGGAAACAAATCTGTACGCTGTTCCTTAACAAAAAAGTCACCCTGAACGGGTGACTTTTATATTTATACAAGCTTTCTCTCGTCGCAGTATTCGCACTCAAGAAGTGTTTCATCGCGGGTCGCACGGAAGCTCTTGGGGAGATATTCCTCGTGGTTTGTGATGCACTTCGGATTGTCACATTTAACGCCGCCGTAGACCTTGCCTTTGAGAGTTTCCGAACCCTTCTTATCGCTGAGGATAGTCAGTATAAGCGCCATTCTTGCAAATACTCCGTACTTCGCCTGTGTGAAGTACATTGCTCTCGGATCCTCATCGACCTCAACTGTTATCTCGTCAACGCGCGGGAGCGGATGCATTACTATCATATCCTGCTTTGCAAGCTGCATTTTTCTATGGTCGAGTACATATGTATTCTTCTGTGCGAGGTAGTCCTCGACGCTGGCAAAGCGTTCCTGCTGGATGCGTGTCATGTAGAGGACATCGAGCTTGCCTATTACTTCCTCGATAGTATGGACTTCTTCAAATGTGCTGCCGTTTGCCTTGATAATATCCTTGATATATGCCGGCATTTTAAGCTCGGGTGTTGAGATGAAAACAAACTTGTTGTCCTTGAACATACTCAGTGCCTTGCAGAGAGAGTGTACCGTTCTGCCGTTGATGAGGTCTCCGCACATACCGATTGTCAGTCCGCTGAGACGCTTCTTCTCGATCTTGAGCGTGAGGAGGTCTGTTAGAGTCTGCGTCGGGTGGAGATGTCCGCCGTCGCCTGCATTGATAACCGGACAGTCAGCTGTAAGCGAAGCCGCTTTTGCAGCTCCGGCTATCGGGTGACGTATAACAAGAATATCAGCATAGCTGCTAACTATCTTTGTAGTATCTTTTATCGTTTCTCCCTTTGATACCGATGAATTTGCCGGATTGTCAAATCCTATTATCTTGCCTCCGAGACGTATCATAGCGGTCTGGAATGACATCTGAGTGCGGGTGGAGGGCTCGTAGAAAAGCGTAGCCATTACCTTTCCGTCGCACTCATGAGCGTACTTCGCAGGGTCGTTCTTGATCTTCTCGCCAAGCTCAATGAGCTTAGTCCACCACGATACCGGATAATCGTTAAGGTCGATAAGATGCTGATATTCTGACTGCATATTTTTTACCTCCGTTTTTTTACAGTATCTTGCTGCCGTTTATTATCATTTCAAACTGTACGCCGAGAAACTCGGAAGCTCTGCGGCACAGCAGCATTCTGTTCATGAATATCTCGAAATACTCCATTACAGACGATATCTCCGTATCTATCTGCAATTCAAGGATTATCGAGGTCTTGGCATCGTTGAACGACACCTTTGACATCTCAACAGCGTAATTCACGCGGTCATGGATATCGAATGTTAGCAGGTCGTGATTACGTACACGACTGCGGCGTACATCGGTCTTGTCGCCGATTATCATCGCTGCCGATATCGGGTCGAGCGGCATTCCCGTGCCCTCGTCATGATTGCCTATAGCTGCTATAACAGAGCATATCTCCGATGCCGGCATACTCAGATTATCAAGCAGTCGGAAAGCCATTACAGCTCCGCTCTGAGCATGGTCGATACGATTGATGACGTTGCCGATATCATGCATGATAGAGGCGATGCGTGCGAGCTCTACTATCCTCTCGTCATAGCCGAGTGTTTCAAGTATCATTGACGAGGTAGCGGCTACTCTTTCAACATGAGGAAAGGAATGCTCGGTGTATCCCATCGCTTCAAGCGTCTGGTCTGCACGACGGATATACTCCATTATATCCGGATTCTGTTTGATGTATTTGTATGTGACTATACTTGCCATTTGATGTCCTTTCAGCGGAGCGTGTATTCTCCGTTCTTTTCAAAATAGACCCTGTACCATACAAGGAATGTGAAAACAGTCCATATCTTGCGGCTGTTGTCAGCTTTTCCGTCGCGGTGGTCATCGAGAAGCTTCACAAGCGGCTCGACATTGAAAAACTGCTTCGAGCTGTCGCTCTCGAAATAGCCGCGCACAATGTTGTAATACTTCTCCTCCTTGAGCCATACTCTTATCGGAACAGGGAAACCAAGCTTCTTCTTGGCGGCTGTTTTGGCAGTCTCGCTCGGGGTGTCCTTCTTAGCCGCAATACGCATCGCGTACTTGGTGATGTACTTGGTCTCGGAAGTGCCCTCATTGTGAGTAACTCTGTACTTGGTAGGTATCTGCTCCGCAAGAGCCATTACCTCCTTGTCGAGGAAGGGGACTCTCAGCTCGAGGGAGTTCGCCATGCTCATCTTGTCAGCCTTGAGGAGTATATCTCCTGCCATCCACATATGAAGGTCAAGGTACTGCATTTTTGTTACGTCGTCCATTTCGCGGACGTGTCTGAAATACGGTCTTGTTATCCTCATCGGCTCGGGAGCATCAGTCTCGATTTTCAGCAGAGACTTGCGCTCTTCGGGAGTGAACATATATGCATTGCCTATAAAGCGCTCTTCAACGTCCTTACCCTTGCGGACAAAGAAGTTGACTCCCCTCTTTGCGGGAAGCTTCTGAGCGACACTTCCGACTGCGCGTTTCAGTCCGCGCGGGAGCTTGTCGTAGAGTGTGCCGTCAGGGTCGCTGTAGACGTTGTAGCCGCCGAATATCTCGTCGGCTCCCTCGCCTGAAAGCACGACTTTGAGCTTCTCAGAAGCTATATTGCACACGAAATACAGCGCAACTGCCGACGGGTCAGCGAGCGGTTCGTCCATGTGATACTGTATCTTTTCAAGGCTTCCCCAGTATTCCTCCGGAGTTATGACCTTGCTGGTATTTTCCTTATTTATAGCCTTTGAGAAGTTCTTAGCCCAGCCTATCTCATTGTATTTTTCATCACTTCCGAATCCGACTGTAAAGGTCTTGTCTACGTCGGCAATAGCTGCTACGTAGCTCGAATCTACGCCGCTTGAAAGGAATGAGCCAACTTCAACATCAGCTATCTTGTGAGCTCTTACAGAATCGTGGAATGTGTCAGAAATTCGCTCAACCCATGTATCGAGGTCAGGCTCTTCGTCGGGACGGAAGTTGACGTCCCAGTAGCGCTTTATCTCCATTTTTCCGTCTTTATAGCGGAAATAATGCGCCGGAAGGAGCTTGTATACATTCTTGAAAAAAGTCTCCTTTGTGGGCGAATACTGGAATGTAAGGTAGTTTTCAAGCGCTGTCGTGTTCAGCTCCTTGAAGAACTGCGGGTGAGCCAAAAAGCTCTTTATCTCTGAGCCGAACATGAGAGTTTTTCCCATTATCGCATAGTACATCGGCTTTATACCGAAGAAATCGCGTGCTCCGAAAAGCTCGCGCTTATTCTTGTCCCATATCACGAACGAGAACATTCCGCGGAGCATATCAAGCAGCTTCTCGCCGTATTCCTCATAGCCGTGTATGAGAACTTCCGTATCTGTATTTGTTCTGAATTTATGACCGGCGGCAATGAGCTTTTCTCTTATGTCACGGTAGTTATATATCTCACCATTGAAAACGATGACCATCGAGCCGTCCTCGTTGAATATAGGCTGGTCGCCCGAGGAGCTTACATCTATGATGCTGAGACGTCTGTGACCGAGAGCTATATCAGCGTCGATGTATTTGCCGTCTGCATCGGGTCCGCGGTGACGTATCCTGTCCATCATTACGTCTATTACTTCCTCAGCGTTGCTTATATGATTAGTGAATCCCACTATACCGCACATATTATATCCTCCCGTCCGATAAATTCTCCTGAATTATTATACTACATTTGCCGGATTTTTGCAACAGGGAAATGCAAATTATTTCAAAAAAACGCCCGAGCGTAAAACTCAGGCGCATTATAAGTGTTTGAAGCTGCTCAGTTTATTAATTCTTCCACAGCCGCAGGGATATCCCTTATGCTTTTCACTATTATATCCGCCGCGGAGAGTTCTCCCTCCGAGCAGTATCCGTAGCCGCAGCCGATAGACTTCAAGCCGTTCTTAGTGGCAGTCTCAATGTCATGAAAGCGGTCGCCGATGACGATGAACTGCCCCTTGTGCTGGAGCGAAAACAGCCGGAATATCTGATATTTCGGGATAAAATCATACTCCTCGCAGCAGTAGAAGTAGTCGAAGAACCTGTCAAGTCCGAACACGCGCTTATGTCGCTCCATGTAGTGGATACGGCAGTTGCTCAGAAAAATGAGCGTATGTCCGGCATTTTTCAGCTCCGTGAGAACTTCCTCCGTTCCGGCAAAGAGTGCTCCCTCGCCGTTTTCAACTCGCCGAGCCATGTTCTCGCCGAGCATAGCTCTCGCCTTTTCGCGTATCTCCGGTGAAAGCTCAGGGTGGAACTGTCCCCACATATCGGAGGAATTAAAGCCCAGCCAACAGCTTATCTCGCTGTCGGAGTATTCTTTCGCGGCTATGTATCCATTGTCCGAGAGCCACTTCATAGTGTCACGGAATGCCGGAGCGTATGTCTTCATAGATTCATGTATCGTTCCGTCATAATCGAAAATGAGATTCGCCATTATGCCTCTATCTCGCGGATAAGGTTTATCATCTCTATAGCGCCCTCTGCGCACTCGCTGCCCTTATTGCCAGCCTTGGAGCCTGCACGCTCGATAGCCTGTTCGATGTTTTCAGTTGTGATAACTCCGAACATTACAGGGATATCGCTGTTAAGTGATACCTGAGCGATGCCCTTTGCAGCCTCATTGCATACGAGGTCATAATGAGAAGTGCTTCCGCGGATTATTGCTCCGAGGCAGATGATAGCATCATATTTGCCGGACTTTGCCATTTTAGATGCAATGAGCGGTATCTCGAATGCTCCGGGTACCCATGCAACGTCAATTGAATTCTCGGGCAGGTCGTGACGCTTGAGCGTGTCGACAGCTCCGCCGAGAAGCTTGCTTGTGATGAATTCGTTGAAACGTGCAACAACGATGCCGATTCTTACGTCCTTGGGTAAAAGACTTCCTTCATAAACTTTCATAATCATTCTCCTTTGTTATATTTATTAAATTCATTATTAAGCATTTAAATGAGCTGTATCATGTCAGCATCTCAATAATCAAGGATATGCCCCATTTTCGCAGCCTTTGTTTTGAGATAGAAAAGGTCATAAGCAGTAGCGTCCATTTGTATCGGTATGCGCTCCTTTATTTCAAGTCCGAAACCGCTCAGACCGTAGACCTTGTCAGGATTGTTCGTCAGCAGTCTCAGAGTCTTGCATCCGAGCTCGCGGAGTATCTGAGCTCCGATGTAGTATTCACGCATATCTCCCGGGAAACCGAGTGCGAGATTCGCTTCGAGAGTATCCATTCCCTTATCCTGCAATTCATAGGCGCGGAGCTTGTTTATAAGTCCGATACCGCGTCCCTCCTGACGCATATAGAGCAGTATGCCCCTGCCCTCTTTTTCTATCTGTGTCATTGCCGATGCAAACTGCTGTCCGCAGTCGCATTTGAGCGAGCCGAACGCATCTCCGGTAAGGCACTCGGAATGCACGCGGCAGAGGATATCCTCACCGTTGCCGATATCGCCTTTAACGAGAGCTACATGGTGCTCTCCGTTGAGCTTGTTCACAAATCCGAGAGCTCTGAATTCGCCGTATTTAGTCGGGAGCTTAGTATTAGCAACGCACTCAACAAGCTTGTCATTGACCTTGCGATACTCCTTCAGAGCTTGGATAGTGATGAACTTCATTCCCCATTCCTTAGCCTTTTCCTGAAGCTCGCCGGCTCTCATCATCGTACCGTCATCGCGCATTATCTCACAGCAAAGTCCGCAGCCTTTAAGTCCTGCAAGTCGCATGAGGTCAACTGTCGCCTCGGTGTGTCCCTCGCGCTCGAGAACTCCGTTTTTCTTTGCTGTAAGCGGAAACATATGTCCCGGACGGCGGAAATCCTCCGGCTTTGCGTCATCATTCACTGCCATACGAGCCGTATATCCGCGCTCTTCGGCGGAAATGCCGGTAGTAGTGTCAACATGGTCTATCGAGACTGTAAACGCTGTGCAGTGGTTATCCGTGTTGTAATCGACCATCTGCGGCAGATGAAGCTTGTTACAGAGCTCAATGCTCATCGGCATACAGATAAGTCCCTTTGCATGAACAGCCATGAAATTGACATTTTCTGTTGTGGCAAATTCCGCGGCACATATCATATCGCCCTCGTTTTCCCTGTCCTCATCATCAGTCACAAGGATTATTTCGCCGTTTCGGAGCGCCTCGAGCGCTTCCTCGACTGTGTTGTATTCAAACATTTTATGACCTCCCATATCAGAAACCGTTTTTAGCGAGAAAATCAAGCGTAATGCCGCCGGAAGCCGTTTCAGCCGGTCTCATGAGCTTTTCTACGTATTTCGCAACGATGTCGTTTTCAAGATTTACTATGTCGCCTGTCTTTTTTTGGCTGAGAACCGTCTGAGCGGCTGTATGCGGGATTATCGAAACGCTGAAATCGCTCTCGGTGACCCTTGCGACCGTAAGACTTATGCCGTCAATGGCGATAGAGCCCTTTTCCACGATATACCGCATTATCTCAGGCTTTGCCGCTATCGTATACCATGTAGCGATGCCGTCGTTTTTTATGTCCGTGACCGTGCCTGTGCCGTCAATATGACCGGAAACGATATGACCTCCGAAACGCCCCTCCGCAGACATTGCACGTTCAAGGTCGACGGGACTGCCGCTTGTAAGACTTCCAAGCGATGAACGTTCGAGAGTTTCATTCATGACGTCCGCCTGAAATGTCGTGCTGTCGAAATGCGTGACAGTCAGACAAACACCGTTAACGGCGATACTGTCGCCGATATGAACGTCGCTCAGCACCTTTTCAGCCTGAATCTTTATGTATGAGCTGCTGCCGCTCCGGTGAACAGCCTTGACCGTTCCGACCTCTTCAATTATTCCCGTGAACATTCTTCACCCTGCTTTCTATGAGGATATCTTCCCCTATCTGACGAATAACCGGTTCTTCGAGCATGAACGCATTCGCCGGAGAATCGGTTCCGCGCCCTCCTACAGGAGATTTTGCTCCAGAACCGCCAAATATCTTCGGAGCAACATACGCTTTGACCTTGTCGACAACTCCGGCTTCAAGCGCAGACCAGTTGAGCGCTCCGCCCCCCTCAAGGAGGACGCTGTCTATCTTCATTGAACCAAGCTGCTCAATAAGGTCTGAAATGTCGATATGCCCGTTTTTATCTTTGGTCAAAAGGACTGTGCAGCCTCTTTCAGCATATGGCTTCCAGTGCTCGCTGCTTTCAAGAGTCGCAATGACTGTCGGTACATCGCACGCAGTCTTTACAATATTACTTTCAAGCGGAGTTCTCAAATGTGAATCGCATATCACACGGACAGGGTCACGTCCGTTTTCAAGCCGGCAAGTAAGAAGCGGGTCATCGGCAAGAACAGTTCCGACTCCGACCATTATCGCAGCGTGTCTCAGTCTGTCGAGCTGAACGTCCTGACGCGCTGCTTCGCCGGTTATCCACTTGGACTCTCCTGTATAGCAGGCAATCTTGCCGTCCATAGTCATTGCATATTTCATCGTGACAAACGGCAGATGCGTTGTGATATACTTGAAAAATATCTCGTTCAGAGCGTCGCACTCATCGCGCAGAACATTCTCGATAACCTCGACTCCGTGCTCGCGCAGATACTGTATACCTTTACCGGCAACAAGCGGATTCGGGTCAGCCGAACCGACAAACACTCGCTTTATGCCATGTTCCACGACCGCTTCTGTACATGGCGGCTGCTTGCCGTGGTGACAGCACGGCTCGAGTGTGACATACATATCAGCTCCGGTGCAGTCAACACCGTGGCTGTCGCAGTCAGCGAATGCGGTACGCTCGGCGTGGAGCTCACCGTATTTCTTATGCCAGCCCCTGCCTATCACTTCTCCTCCGCGGACTATAACAGCTCCGACCATAGGATTCGGCGATACGAAGCCCATTCCTTTTTTCGCAAGCTCAAGAGCCTGCCGCATATACTCCTCGTGAGTCATAGATATGCCTCCAAAAAATAAAAGCCCTGATAGGGTTTCCCTTTAGCCAACCTTGCAGGCTGAACAATACAAACCGGAGCTTTCCGTCTCAGCAGCCTTACTGGTTTAAATGCGGGATTCCCTTCTTATCGGGGCTTAAAATATCAGTATCAAATATCTGACATCTTCTTTCATCCGGACTTTCGTCTCATTGAGACGCGCTCATGCTGAACGACCGTCGGCTCCGGAATCGCACCGGATCAGCCCAAAAGGCTCGCAGGCTCTACTGCCGGTAGGGAATCTCACCCTGCCCTGAAGATATAACATATATATTATATCACTGCGTCAGGAAAATGTCAATATCTGTTAGTGAAAACTTACTCGATTGATCATATGATTTTTTTGTCGGAATATTGACAATATATGCCGTATATGCTATAATGTATGCAAGCATTCATTAATATTTATCTCAGTGCCATTGCAAATACGCAGATCTCTGATCTGCTCCCTGCATATCGGCTGTTACACCATAATGGATAGCTTTTGTGCTTTACGTAATGATATTTAAGGGGGACAATACAATGTTTTGTAAAAACTGCGGAAGCGCTCTTGATCCAAATGCTTCCGTCTGCATTCACTGCGGAGTTCCGAACGGTCAGGGCAATCAGTACTGCGCTAACTGCGGAAATCAGCTCCAGCCCGGCGCTGTAGTTTGTATGAACTGCGGTTTTTCTGCTCAGCAGAAGCCTGTTGCAGGTCCAGGGTCAAAATCAAAGCTTACTGCCGCTCTGCTCGGCTTCTTCCTCGGAGGATTCGGCGCGCATAACTTCTATCTCGGCTATCAGGGAAAGGCTATCGCTCAGCTTAGCATCGCTATCGCTTCTATCGTGCTCACAACTATCACCTGCGGTATTCTTTTCCCACTTTGCTTTATTTCAAGTACATGGGCACTGGTCGAATCAATAATGATACTCGCCGGAAGCATCAACACAGATGCAAACGGTAATCCGCTTGGCGACTGACGTCTTATAATTTCGTTAATTATTATTTTTCAGGAGGATTTATATTATGTATTGTAAGAATTGTGGAAGCGCACTCGATAATAACGCAGCCGTTTGTATCCACTGCGGAGTACCTAATGGTCATGGCGAACGTTTCTGCTCTAACTGCGGAGCTGAAGTTGCTCCCGGTGCTGCTGTATGTATGGCTTGCGGATACTCACTTTCTGCTCAGAAAGTTGCCGCTCCCGGTGCAAAATCAAAGATGACTGCCGGACTTCTCGGTATTTTCCTCGGAGCTTTCGGTGTTCACAACTTCTACCTCGGCTATAAGGGCAAGGCTATTGCTCAGCTTCTTATAACACTCCTCAGCTGCTTCATGCTCAGTGAGGTTAGCGCTATCTGGGGTCTCATCGAAGGAATCATGCTCCTCTCAGGAAGCATCAACACTGACGCTGACGGCAACCTGCTTGGCGACTAAATACTAAAACTAATGCCTTCCGGAATCCGGAAGGCATTTTTTATTTCATCATGCAATAAATGAAAAGTGTATCATATTCGCTCACGCCGTTTACGGTCTCGCGGAAGGTTATCTCTGCCCTCTCGGCAGGAGTTACCTTGTATTCAGTTCCGGAAACAGCTATCGTAACGGCATCTCCTTCAACAGCAACGATGTCAAAATCCATGATGCCAGCCTGAAATCCCCATAGTCCGAGCAAGTCGAGCTGGACTCTGCCGACATAGGCTTCGAGTTCGCCTCTCTGCATATAATCGTCTGAGCTGTTAGCCGCGCCGAAATTTCCTACACGCAGGATACGCAGATACGGTGACTTTTTCTTCTCAAAAAGCTCGGGAGATGCTTTTACAGCGTCAATATCAATTATATATGCTATAGACATATCATCGCCGCTTCCCTGAGCCGACAGCTCCGGCAGATACTCATTAAGCTCTGCACAAGCCTGCTCCTCGTCCTCAGTTGCAAACGTGGAAAGCACAAGTCTATAGAAATCGTGGTGATATTTCGGGCTCGCGAACGAATCGTCTATGCCGTCGCTTCCGAGAAAGACCGCTGCCGGAAGCTCACGGCTGAAAAAGTACCTGAATTCAGACACAGCCGAAGGCGAACAGATAGAGGTGGTAACATTGTTGTAGCACATCTCGTCCCACGGGATAGGCTCTGAAGCATCTCCGTCCCTGCTGAAAGAAACACATTTGCCGTCGCCGATGTGTATCCCGAACCAATAGCTGTCAGTTATTATAGCTCCGATAAGCGTAGCTCCGTATGCTGAGTGAAGATCCTTGCCATTTTCATAGTGGGCACGGGCATGGTCGGTCACATTTGCCATTTCCTCGTCTGAAAACGGCTCGCCGGATAAATCGTTCTCGACAAGCTTGTTCCAGTCCTCAACGACCTTGCTCATGAAACATTTTATAAGATCGTATATTTTTTCGTCATCGCATTGCGCAAGCTCGTCAGCGTATCCGCTCTCTGCTCCAAACGCTTCGTCAGCGCATTTACAAAAGCATTCGACCGCAAAACGGCTTCCGCGGTCGGAACGGAAAAAGTCTCCGCTGCCGTGACCATCGCTCACCACCGCAAGCTTATATCTTTCATTGCTGACACTTGCCGAGCAATCCTGACATACTCTTCCGCTGAAAATGTGCGATGCGCCAATGCTTGTAGAATTATAAGCACGGTACATAATCGTCACCAACCCAATTTCCCAGATTAAACATCATCTTTTATCATATCACAATTCTGCTTGCAAATCAACCGTATTTCAAAATATATTAGTATTTTAACAAAAGGTCTCCCACAGCAGATGCTGCAGGAGACCATGGGATCACTTCTGATTCATATCAGTGAGGGTTATCTGTCCTGTGAATCTGTTTACAGCGTCCTTGAGAACTGTTATAACTGAAGTGTTGATGTCGCTGTTCTTTCTTACAACTGATGCCTTGAATTTGAACTGAAGCTTGCCGATGGGTGAATTCTGTTTGCCTGTGAGACGGTTATATGCATCCTTGACTGTATCAAGTATCTCATCAGCAGTATTGCTGTTTGCCTGTACAGCAACTACGAATTCATCTGAACCTGTACGGTATATCTTGCTTCCTCTGAATACCTGACGAAGAACGTCAACAGTTCTTACAAGGAGCCAGTCGCCGATATCGTTTCCGTACTGTGAGTTAACAGCGCTGAAATCAGCTATATTGAACATTGCAAAATAGTACGGATTATTCACTGTAGGCTTCATCTCTTCTGTATCCATTGAGAAGGATACTCGGTTGTTTACATCTGTGAGAACGTCCTTGAACATCGCTGTATAGAGCGAATCCTTGGTCTTGTTGTTCTTCACGATAGATGCGGCGAGCTTCTGGTTTACCTGCTCCTGCTTCCTGTTGATGAAGAAGAATACTACCATGAGAACTATGATAACTACCGCGAATATGAGCATATAGATACGCATTACCTTTGTAAGTGCGAATACCTCGCTCTTGGTATCATCGAGCATGAGTATCCAGCCATACTGAGGAATGTATGAATATGCTGAAATGTATTTCTCTCCGCCCTTTTCATAGAAGAATTTTCCGTCCTGCTCGGTCAGCTTGCCGCCGAGTGACTTACAGAGCTTCTTGATTTCCTTGCTGTCAGTTACTGTGTTTACAAGCTTGGAATCGGGATTGAAAATATACTTTGAATCCTTTACATTGACCATGCAGTATGTTGAATTCTCGAAGCCCTTTGTAGAGAGATCGTCAAGGCTCTTTACGAGCTTGTCGGTATAGATTCCCAAACCAACAAAGCCAATAGGCTGACCGTCTTCGTCATATACTGCCTTATACATTGAAACTATCTGACGTCCGGACGCAGGTGAAATAATGATGCCGGTGTTATATACGCCGTTTCCTGCGGCAAGAAGTGAATCCTGAAGCTGTTTGAGAGCCTCTGCCTTGGTTTCCTTAGGTCTTGTGACCATTCCTACAGATTCTTTATTTGTATGTGCGATACACTTGGTTTCCCATGTACCTATCCACAGACCTTCTACGTTATCGATCTCCGCAGAATAATCCTCAGTAAACTTCTGAGCCTTTTCGATATACTCAGGATTTTCAGTATCACTCAGCAGATTTGTGACCTGTTCTGCCTTACTATAATATGTAAGAGTTTTTTCTGCATTGATAACATAGTTCTGAATGATAGTTGCACGCTCATCTGTGATAGTAAGCATATGCTCTATCGAATTATTCTTGGTTGTGCGGCTGATAGTCATGGTTATTACCGTAGAGAGGATTATCATAATAACAAGCTGCACGATAAGTATAAGATTTAGGGTGGATATTTTTTTTCGACCATTCATCAGTGATTACGTCCTTTCCTTATTTATTTCCGGAAAAATCCGAAGAGTTTCTTTTTGGCTGGCTGTTCTTCTTCCTCATCATCGTCAGCGACACTAAGAAGGCTGCTGACCTTATTTTTGAGGAAATCATTGTTTGAATTGTCCGTCGTAGCTGTTACGGAATCTGCATCTTCATATGCAGGCGGAAGCTCGGGTGCCGGACTTGCATGGAAAGCAGCTCCGCCTCCGTGACCGCCATATTGAGGAGGTCCGCCGGCAAATACCTGCGGGTCAGGTGCAGCTCCGTAGAAAGAGAATCTTGCGACTTCATTGATATTGATAGCCCTGTCCGGCATCAGCACCATGCAGCCGACATTTTCAGGATGAAGCGAGAGGATATATCCTATGCAGTTGGTACATGGGAGTATCTGTGCTCTCGACTGCGTACCGATAAGTACAAGCTCATCAATTATGCATTCTCCTGCTGCAAGCATACTCTGTACCGCATGGACCTCAGCATGGACTCCCATTCCGCCGGGAGCATTTCTTCCACTCTGACTGGCGCCGGTATAAATTGCTCCTGATCTTGCTTTGATGGCACATACTGTATCCTCAGCTGTGATGAATGAATTAGATTCAAGCATACGTATTGCAATAGAATGAGCAGCATTGATAGTTTCATTTGTGTTCATGTGTGCCTTTCACCTCAATTCTCTATCTGTCATTATTCCTTTGCGTATTTATTACAGGTGGTGCAGCCTGTAATATTTTTAAATGTATCTTAAATATATTATACACATTTTTTCTCATCAATTATACGTATTTATATGCAATTTTTATATTTATTTTGTAAATAAACGTAAATATCTAACTTAAAAACGACAAAATATATAAATGTAAAAAAAACAATCCGGATTCTGATAATATTTTTCAGTCCGGATCATTCATTTTTTATTTATTTGTGAGCTCTTTCAGTTTTTGTCTCAGATATTCATACCTCAGGCGTTTTTCTTCTTTTGCAAAATGGACTTCTCGGAGCTGCTCGGGATTGTCCTCGTAGCAGAGCTTCTCAGCTCCAAACTGCTCGCTCGTCAGGTCGAATACACAGTCGCCGATAACGTTGTAGCAGTGATAATTTCCGCCGGGACGCTTTATCCCGTAAACTTTTCCTCCAAAAATATCCTGAGCAAGAAACGCCGTTATCGAGCACTGCCCGAGAGTCATATTCTCCCTGCTCCAATTCTCACGCATTCGCGGAGCACAAGTATCCGCACACCATATCTGCGAAAGGGCTTCATAAAGCTTCTGCGGATCCGTTATTCCGGGGTATTCATCGGTTATCGCGGGGACTAATGCAGTCTCCCAGCCGTAAAAAGCGTATTTCATGATCCTGCTCCTATTTCAGCTCGGCAATGGTAACGCCGTCCTCACCCTCGCCGTAAACTCCGAGACGGAAATTCTTGATAGAGGGATGATTCTTCAGGCGCTTATGGACTGCCGCACGCAGAAGTCCCGTGCCCTTGCCGTGGATTATTGATATTGTCGAAATATTTGACATGACCGCCTGATCAATGAACTGGTCGAGCTGGTAAACTCCGTCATCACAGGCACAGCCGCGTATATCAAGCTCCATTTTGCCGCGGCGTTCTACCTTAACGCCGACCTTGCCGGCTTTGCCTCGTCTCTGGTTCTGGACCGGCTTGTTGCCGACTGTGACCTTCGGAGCTTCCTCAAGTCGCAGACGTGAGATATTCATCTTCGTCTTCATTACGCCCATCTGGACGTAAACGAAATCACTTCCGTCCGGCTCGCCGGAGATAATGCCCTTGCGCTGGAGATCAACAACGTAAACGGTGTCTCCCCTTCTGAGCTTTCTCGGCAGAACATAGCCTTCGTTCGGGTCAGCCGCAGAGACCGGATTTGCCGTATCGTACATCTTGTTGAAGCTCTGCTTGGAGCGCGATTTCATGCCGGAAACGTTTGCGCTGAAGTCCTTCTTGTCCTTCTCCTTGCGGAGCTTCTCAAGCTCGTCAATGAGTTCATTGGATTCAGCCTTAGTCTGCTCGATGATAGTCATCGCCTGCAAACGCGCACGCTCGAGCAGGTCAGCCTTTGTACGCTCTATCTCTTCCTTTTCAAGGCGGAGCTTTTCCTCGTGAGCGGCAGCTTCCATGCGGAGCTTTGCAGCTTTTTCGCGTTCACGCTCGAGCTCTATACGCGAGCTTTCAAGCTTGCCTATGACCTCTTCAAGTCTTGTATTCGCGTCGCTTACACGCGATTTCGCGTCTTCGATTATATCAGCAGGCATACCGAGACTTTCCGATATAGCAAAAGCATTCGATTTGCCCGGAGAGCCAACTATAAGACGATATGTCGGTCGAAGCGTTTCTATGTCAAATTCGCATGAAGCATTCTCAACATTCGGAGCATCTATCGCAAAGACTTTGAGCTCCTGATAGTGAGTAGTCACCATGAGCCTTGCTCCGTTTTCGATAAGACGCCGGATTATCGAAACAGCAAGCGCCGCGCCTTCTACGGGGTCAGTTCCGGAGCCGAGCTCGTCAAGCAGGACAAGTGAACGCTCGTCAGCAGAAGCAAGTATCTCGATGACCTTATTCGTATGCGACGAGAACGTAGAGAGGTTCTGCTCGATGCTCTGACTGTCGCCTATATCAACGAGTATGCGCTCGAAAATGGATATACTGCTTCCGTCCGAAACCGGAATGAGAAGTCCGCACATCGTCATTGCTGAAAGAAGTCCGGCCGTTTTCAGCGCGACTGTCTTACCGCCTGTGTTCGGTCCTGTGATGATAAGAGCCTGATATTCTCCGCCGAGTGAAAGGTCGATAGGCACAGCCTTTTCCCTGCCGAGAAGCGGGTGACGCGCCTTTTTAAGCTGAATAATGCCGTCATCTGTGATGTTTGGCATCGAACAGCGCAGACTTGCTGCAAGCTCGGATTTAGCAAAATAAAGGTTCAGCTCAGCGCATATCTTGTAGTTTTCGCAGAGTATATCCGCATAATCACCGCATTCGCGGCAAAGCTCGCGGATAATACGTTCTATCTCCTCCTGCTCCTTGCCTTCGAGAATACGGATATCGTTGTTAGCCTCAACAACAGCCATAGGCTCGATGAAAATGGTCTGTCCCGTAGCAGATGTGTCGTGTACAAGACCACTAACCTGTCCGCGGTACTCGGATTTGACCGGAAGAACGAATCTGCCGTCGCGTATCGTAACATTGCTCTCCTGCAAATACTGCTGAGTAGTCTTGTTCTTTATCATCTTGTCGAGAGTCTCGCGGAGCTGCATACCCGCACGGTTTATCTTGCGGCGTATAGCTGCGAGCTCCGGACTTGCCGCGTCCGCTATCTCGTTTTCCGAGATGATAGAGCGGTCAAGCTTCTCAAGGAGCCAGTCGTTCGGAGCGAGCTGCGAGAATAAGTAGCTCAGCTCAGTTTCGACGTTCTCGCAGGTGCTGTACCAGTCTGCAAGACTCTTTATCTGACGAAGCATAGCCGCAATGTCCATGAGGTCGCGGAGCGATATAACGGCTCCTGACTTCGCACGCTTTGCGGCAGTTGAGATGTCTTTGAAATTGTAAAAAGGCGGAGTTCCGAACTGTACCGAGAGCATGAGAGCCTGATTGGTCTTGAGGTTCTCATTGCGGACTGTCTGGAGCTCCTTTATCGGACGCAGAGCAAGTGCCATTCGGCGAGTTTCGTCGTTTGAAGCGTGCCCCGCGAGCATTTCGAGTATTTTGTCGAGTTCAAGTGTTTTTAAATATTTATCCATAACTGTAAGTATCAAATCTGACCGCTCAAAAGCGAACGGTAGAAATCGAGTGTTTTAAAATTCCTTTCGAGGTGTGTGGTCAGGTAAAGCTCAGAAAAAAACGCAAGCTCGTCACCTGACTTTTCCGAGAGCCTGAAATTGAAAATCCGCTCAAAGTCAGCAAGAACGATATGTCTTACCGCTGAGAGCACCGGAAGCTCCATCGTGATGAATCCTTCTCCGCCGGCAGAACCAAAGCAGTCATCGCAGAGAAAATAGCCCTCCCTGACTGAAAAATGCAGCTTCTCCGGCTCGAATACTCCACATTCCCGACAGGCAAGCACGTCCGGCATGAATCCGATATCCGACATCAGCCTCAGCTCGAATATGCTTTTGAGGAGCTGCTCACTGCGTTTGCCGTTTTCGAGAAAATGCAGCGTATTCAGCAAAAGACGCAGAACATTCCCGCTGTCGACACGTTCGGATACACAGAAGCGCAGGACTTCCGCGAAATATCCCGCGAGCGTGAGAGCTGTAAGCGAATTCCTGAGTCCGTAAAAAATATGTAAAGGCTCTGCACTGTTCAGGCAGAGCCGTTCTCCTCGCTTATCATAGCAGAATCTCGAATACGCAAAAAGCTGCGTGGAACTGCCTGACTTGCCGTTTATTTTGCGTGCTCCCCTGACCGAAAGCTCGATTATGCCCTTTTCACGGGTGAGCACGTCTATGAACTTGTCCTGCTCGCCGACGGGGCGCTCTTTCAGGACAATGCCTTCAACTATTGTCATTTTCATCAGCCTTTTGCAAGATATAGCGCAGGTAATCGCCCACGCTTCCGGTTTCGGTGAATCTCTCCCACAGTATCTCTTCTGTCATATGACCGCCTCCTGAATTTATTATCAGCAGCTAAATGCGGCATATACATGGAAATTATTTGTCAGAAAGACCGAAACTGCGGATAAGGCCCTCTCTGTTGCGCCAGTCTTCCTTGACCTTGACCCAGCATTTGAGGTTGACCTTTATCTGGAAGAAGTCTTCGAGCTCGATACGTGCGGCTGTTGACGCTTTTTTCAGCATCGCTCCGCCCTTGCCGATGACGATGCCCTTGTGGGATTCTCTCTCGCAGTAAATAACTGCCGAAATATCGAGGATATCTTTGTCATCGCGCTCTTTCATCTCCTCTACGCCGACCGCGATGCCGTGCGGCACCTCGTCGCTGAGGAGCTCAAGGAGCTTCTCACGTATCATTTCCGCCGCAAGGACTTTTTCCGGCTGGTCGGTTATCATATCGTCAGGGAAGAAGTGAACAGACTCCTCCGAGAGCGAGATGAGCTCGTCAATGACTATGTCAACGCCGTTATTCTCGGTAACGCTGACCGGTATAACTGCCTTGAATTCGCATTTTGATGTAAGGTCAGCGATTACCGGAGCGAGCTCGTCCTTGTTTTTGAGCAGGTCTATCTTGTTTAAAACAAGTATCACCGGCATTTTCGACTTGTTGAGCGATTTCAGCAGGTCGAGCTCCTGAGAGTTTATCTTGCGGGTGCAGTCCTGTACAAAAACCACAGCGTCGATGTCGCTTACGGACTCCCTGACAGTGTCGAGCATATGCTCGCTGAGCTTGTTCACGGGCTTGTGAAGTCCCGGTGTATCGAAGAAAACGAGCTGTACGTCATCGATATTGCGGATACCTGTAATACGTGTGCGGGTAGTCTGTGGCTTACTGCTTACAGAGGCTATCTTCTCGCCGACTATCGCGTTTAAAAGTGACGACTTGCCGGCATTCGTTCTTCCGGCAATGGTCACAAAGGCGGTTCTTGACATTATTCAGCTTCTCCCTGTGTTACGAAGGTCACATCACGGGAGATGCCAAGCTTTTCGAGGACGGATTCCTCTTTTTCCCTCATTATGCGCTGGTCGAGCTGGCTTGTCTCATGGTCGTAGCCGAGAAGATGAAGCATCGAATGAACGGTAAGGAAGCCTACCTCACGCTCGAGCGAGTGTCCGAAGTTCTGAGCCTGCTTTACAGCTGTTTCAAGTGAGATAACAACGTCTCCGAGCTGAACAGCTCCGGTCTCGGGATTCACCTCAACTGTGCCGTCCTCGCCTGTGAGCGGGAACGAGAGAACATCAGTTACGCTGTCTTTGTTCCTGTATATCTTGTTGAGGTTCTTTATCTCATTATTGCTTACGAAAGAAACGCTTACCTCAGCGTCCTTGCCGAATTTTTCGGTCGTGAGGACTGCCTGACAGCATCTTCTGATAAGGAGCCTTATTCCTACAGGGACCTTCACCTCTGACTGATTATTTTTAACGTATACCTTAAGCTTAGGCATGGTTTTTTCTCCCTTCGTTGAATTTATCATATGCTTTGATAATGTCCTGCACGAGCTTATGGCGCACGACATCTTTTTCCGTAAATCTGTGAATGTCGATATCATCTATGCCTTTAAGTATCTTCATCGCCTCGACAAGACCCGATTTTCTCGCGTCGGGGAGGTCTATCTGAGTGATATCGCCTGTTATAACCATTCGGCTGTCGTTTCCGAGACGGGTAAGAAACATCTTTATCTGCTCTGAGGTCGTATTCTGTGCCTCGTCAAGGATTATGAACGCTTCATCGAGGGTTCGTCCGCGCATATATGCGAGCGGAGCGACTTCGATTATGCCCTTTTCCATGTAGCGTGAGAAGCTCTCGGCGCCGAACATATCGAAAAGAGCGTCATACAGCGGACGCAGATAAGGGTCTACCTTATCCTGCATATCTCCCGGAAGAAAGCCCAGCTTTTCACCTGCTTCAACTGCGGGACGGGTAAGGATTATCTTCTTGACCCTATGCTCGCGGAAAGCCTTTACAGCCATTGCAACTGCAAGATAGGTCTTACCGGTTCCGGCAGGACCGATACCAAGCACTATCGTATTATTCTTTATCGAATCAAGATAACGCTTCTGTCCGACGGTGCGCGGACGGACTATCTTACCTGATGATGTAAGACATATGCCGTCGCCGCCGAGCTCTTCGAGCTCCTTTTCGATGCCGTCAGCAACCATTGATGTGACATATCGGATAGTCTGCTCGCTGAGGGGCTGTCCCTTCCCGCTCATGCGAAGCAGAGCTTCAAGGGCTTTTGCGGCGTCGCTGATGGCAGGTTCATCGCCGATTATTTTCAGGTCGCCGTCACGGCTTACAACTGTGACGTTATACTGCTTCTGTATATTGCTGACGTTTCCGTCAAGCTGACCAAATAATGCGGAGAGCTGTTCTGCATTCTCAACATGGACCTTTTTTTCCGCCATCAGTTATCCCCTTTCGCTGCATATGCATCAGCAGGAAAGCTTCCGGCATTTGCAAGTGCAGAATTTGAATATTCTCTTTCGCCCGTGACCTCACGGATAACCTCAACGTTATCGGGGAGGTAAACGGTCTGTTCGGGGTCTGAAAGCTCAAGCTCCATTATCGCGAGCTCACGCGAAAAAGAGTAGGTATCAAGCTCGAAAAGCTGTTTTCTGAACTCAAAGCAGAAACGAGTCTTGACTACGGGAGCAAGCTCCGGCTTTTTCTCTTTAAGCAGAGTCTCGTATTCGTCCTGAGTTATACTGTGCTCGTCCTCGTCACGGACCATTGCGCTGCGGAATATCTTTTCCGTATAGGTATAGCTCAGTCTGCCATTTTCAATGATACTGCGGACGCGACGCTGAGAGCCGTTCTCTCCGTCTGAGAGATAGGTCTGAACGATGTCGATACGCCGTTTCACATCAAGCGCGGAAGTATCAGGGAACCTTACGAGATATTTTCTCTCGATCTCTAAACTAGCCGTTTTATTCACACTCCAAAAAAAACAGGATCGCAGGTCCGAAAAGCGGGCATAACTTGCCCATGATCGACCCACAATCCTATTATATATCTTTTTTTGATTATTGTCAACAAAAAAACACGGTATTAAGCGCGACAAAATGATAAATCTTCATAGTTTTTTTATATGGAGATATATTTCAACAATAAACCTCCGTCATTTTATATAAAATTTTCTTCATTGATATCACGCAGCAAAACATTAAAAAGTGAGAATTTTCCGGCATCATAGGTGCTTATCGTGGCATTGAACTCACATTCGTCAGCAAGCTGTCTATTATTAAAGTATATAACCAGCTTAGCAGGTGTAAGCTCATATGTGTCGGCATATTTACTAACAAAAAGCTTCACGATGTCCTCGGTATGACCACAGATGAAATCGGGCATTTTCGACTGATGAGGCTTGTCTCCGGTCTCAGCAGAAACAGAAATATAACGCTTATCAGCTCCGCCGCAGCATATCCTGATATCACTTGCTCCGTCCGAGACAGCGCCGCGGATAAAGCTCAGCAGCACAAACGTAAGCAGCTCCTCGGGAATGTCAATATAAAAGTCGTCGGCGCACTCGAAAATCACACTCCTGCCGTTTCCAAGTGAAGCCGAGCATCGCTCTGCAACGTTCTTTATATAAGAGGAGGCGCATATTGAAGTCTTTTCGCTCTCAGAGCTAACAAGCGCCGAAAGGAAGCTGTACAGCTCGGATACCTGCATGAGACGGCAGCACATCGACATTATACTGTTTACACTTCGTTCGGTATCATATAAAGATGACTGCTCCATATCCTCCGACGGAACCGCTCCGCGCTGAGAAAGCAGAAGTTCACACTCGGCAGATATCCTCGATACGGCATAGCGTATAGAGCCGTCATTAGACGAGAGATACTCGCTTATAAGCGGGTCTTCGAATATGCCAAAACCGTCATTATTCTCCTTCATGCAGTCACCTCCTGTCATTTCACTATACTATTATACAACATTTCTAACTGAAAGTGAATTATTTATCAGCAGAACCCTCATCGAAAATTATCCAAAGTTTGCAAGAAATATTTATGCAAACTGCACATTTCGCAAAAAATCTGATAATTTTTTATCTAACCACTTGCAATATTTTCCGCTTTGCGGTATAATATAAATATAAATTTTTTAGGAGGTAATTTTCCAATGTCAGTTAAAGTTGCTATTAATGGTTTCGGCCGTATCGGTCGTCTTGCATTCAGACAGATGTTTGATGCTCCCGGTTATGAGGTAGTTGCTATCAACGACCTCACAAAGCCCTCTATGCTCGCTCAGCTCCTCAAGTATGATACAGCTCAGGGCGGCTACTGCGGTAAGATCGGTGAGAATCTTCACACTGTTACTGCTGACGACGAGGCTGGTACAATCACTGTAGACGGCAAGACTCTTACAATCTATGCAAAGGCTAACGCTGCTGAGCTTCCTTGGGGCGAGATCGGCGTTGACGTTGTTCTCGAGTGCACAGGCTTCTACTGCTCAAAGGACAAGTCTCAGGCTCACATCGACGCTGGTGCTAAGAAGGTTGTTATCTCTGCTCCTGCAGGCAACGATCTTCCTACAATCGTTTACAACGTT
>JAEEGL011328860.1_pt1 | contig 49293 bp, 43 predicted proteins | sample 9134231 | NCBI WGS metagenome assembly JAEEGL01 (sample SAMN16246548, study PRJNA631951) | gut metagenome | biome: gut microbiome; feature: rumen; material: fiber-attached | host: Bos | place: Iran: Karaj | collected 2018-10 | reverse complement strand
CTGTGTACTTGAAGCTCTGGGCAGGATGGCTGAGGCTTCCGACAGGGTTGAGGAAGGAAAGGATGAGTATGATGCCGTGACTTCTCTGCTTGTAGATATGGAGAAGATAGACGGCCTTCCCAAACAGCTTCGTCTTGAAATAACCGACCTGGCAGATAATATAGAAAAGCTCGAAAAGAAGCGCAGAGAGCTGTTGCTCGATTCCGGTAAGATGAGCGAGAAGCGCATTCAGGAGATAGAACGTCTTGAGGATTCAATGCCTGAAGGCATAAAGAAGATAAGGGAAGCGGAGCATTACAGAAAACTTGTTATAAGGGATCTGAAGCGTCTTGATGCGGAGCGTGATTCATACAGATACAGGATAAAGGAAGCACGCATTACAATTGAGAATGCCAGAGGTGTGGCTGTGATATGCGCCGGCGCGATGATAGCCTGCATATTGCTTTTGATGGTCCTTAAGTTTGCATATGAGATGGATGTCACATGGGGATATCTTATCATCTGTGGCGTGGGTGCGGTAACTCTTACGGGACTGTTTGTAAAATACAGTGATGCGAACAGAAGCCTTTCGCAGCTTGAAAAAATAAAGCATAAAATGATCACCGTGCACAATACAGTAAGGATCAGATACGTCAACAATACAAAGCTCCTTTCGTATATGTATATGAAGTACGGGGCTGAATCAGCCGACGAGCTTGAGGAAGACTGGAATACCTACACTTCCGAAATGGGAGCGAGGATCAAGGATAGGGAATTAAAGGCTGAGCTTGAGTATAATTATGACTCTCTGACGCAGAAGCTTGAAGAAAGCGGCGTAAAGGATCCTCAGATATGGACGAGGCAGACCGAAGCGTTGCTTGATCCCAGAGAGATGGTAGAAGTAAGACATGCGCTTATAGCAAGAAGGCAGAAACTCAGAGAACAGCTTGAATATAACAAGGGTATCGCGGAAGAGGAAGGAAAGCGTATCAAGGATATGGCGAGAGCTTATCCGCAGTATTCCGACGAGATAGCAAATATAGTGAAACGATATGAGCACTGACACTGAAGATATCAGACAGAACAAAAACAGCCATGCCGAGCTTGTCATAGATGACGGACGCATAGAGAAAATGGCGGAGTTCACATCTCCGAATGTGCTCTATGAGGAACTTATCGCAAGAGTGAAGAAGTACCATCCGTCAGATGATATAAGCCTTATCGAAAAGGCTTATAATACTGCGTCTTCATTTCATGAAGGTCAGGAACGCAAATCCGGAGAGCCGTATATTATCCATCCGCTGTGTGTTGCGATCATACTTGCAGATATGGAAATGGATAAGGAGACGATCGCGGCCGGAATCCTGCATGATGTTGTCGAAGATACGGTGATGACGAATGATGAGCTGAAGGAACAGTTTGGCTCTGAAGTTGCATTTCTTGTAGACGGTGTCACGAAGCTCACGCGTATACAGTATTCTTCAGAGAAACTTGATCTGCAGGCCGAGAATCTCCGCAAGATGTTCCTTGCGATGGCCAAGGATATACGTGTGATCATGATAAAACTTGCAGACCGCCTGCATAATATGCGTACGCTGTCATATCACAAGCCTTCCAAGCAGAAGGAGATAGCAAGGGAAACGATCGATATCTATGCGCCCATAGCGCAGCGTCTCGGTATTTCAAAGATAAAGGTTGAGCTTGAGGATCTGTGTCTTAAGTATCTTGAACCGGAAGTCTACAAGGGACTTTCGGAGATGATCAACGAAAGAAAATCCGAAAGAGAGAAAGTTGTTCAGGCTATTGTTGATGAAGTCTCCGAGGCTATGCAGAATGCCGGTATCAAGGCGATGATAGACGGCCGTGCAAAGCATTTCTTCAGTATCTACAAGAAGATGAAGAACCAGAACAAAACGCTCGATCAGATCTATGATCTGTTTGCGGTGCGTATAATCGTCGCAAGTGTCAAGGATTGTTATGCTGCACTAGGCGTCATCCATGAGATGTATAAGCCCATACCGGGACGTTTCAAGGATTATATCGCGGTTCCGAAAGATAATATGTATCAGTCGCTGCATACTACTCTTGCCGGAGCAAACGGCATTCCGTTTGAGATACAGATACGTACTTTCGAGATGCACCGTACTGCGGAATACGGTATCGCCGCTCACTGGAAATACAAGGAAGCTTCGGATGGTCACAAGGTAGAGCTTCAGGAAGAGGAGAAGCTTACCTGGCTCAGACAGATACTTGAGTGGCAGAAAGATATGTCCGACAACAAGGAATTCATGCAGCTCTTAAAGAGCGATCTGGATCTGTTTTCGGACAGCGTGTACTGCTTCACTCCTACAGGCGACGTGAAGAATCTTCCCGCAGGTGCCGTGCCCATAGATTTTGCCTACAGCATCCATACTGACGTGGGCAATCACATGATAGGTGCCAGGGTAAACGGAAAGCTTGTCACGATCAATTATGAACTTAAGAACGGTGATGTGATAGAGATACTCACATCACAGAATTCGCGCGGGCCTTCAAGAGACTGGCTTGGAATGGTAAAGTCTCCGCAGGCAAAGACGAAGATAATGCAGTGGTTCCGCGGCGAGTTCAAGGCTGAGAATATAGAGCATGGCAGGGAATTGTTCAATGCATACTGCAAGGGCAGGAGCATAGTTCCTTCGGATATAGTTAAGCCGGAGTTCCTTGAAGCACTTCTCAATAAATATGGTTTCAAAAACTGGGACAATGTTCTTGCAGCCATCGGTCACGGTGCGCTTAAGGAAGGCCAGGTAGTCAATAAGCTTCTTGAGGTGCGTGATGCATATGAGAAGCTTCATATGAGCGACGAGGATGTGCTCGAGAGCCTTGCTGAAAAAGCAGACGGGCAGCCTCGCAAAACAGGCAGCAGCAGCGGAAACGGAATAATAGTCAAGGGGATCAGCGGTGTATCTGTCAGGTTCCCCAAGTGCTGTACACCTCTTCCCGGTGATGAGATCGTCGGATATGTTACAAGAGGCAGAGGCGTGACCATCCACAGAAAGGACTGCGTCAATATAAAGACTATCCCCGAAGATGAAAGGGACAGGTTGGTTGAGGCAGAGTGGGAACAGGGTGCACTCATGGAAAACAGCAAGGGCTATATTGCAGAACTTGTTGTATATGCCACAAACAGATCCGGTCTTCTTGCGGACATATCAAAGAGTATGTCTGATTCCGGTATAGATATACAGGCACTCAAATCCAAGACAAACCGTCAGGGAACAGCGACCATGTATATTACTTTTTCTGTTGCCGGACGCGATGAAGTAAATATCATCATAGGAAAACTCAAGAATATAGACAGTGTGCTTGATGTGAAGAGAAACACAGAAGGTGAATAAACATGGGTAAAATGATCGTTAAAAACATGATACTCGGTGAAGTAGGGACCAACTGCTACATTGTCTATGATAAAGATACAAAGGATGCGGCAGTGATCGACCCTGCGGACAGGGGCGATCTTATCGCAGCATACATAGAAGAAAATTCGCTTAAGCTTTCGGCGATCTATCTTACTCACGGACATTTCGATCATATGTCGGGAGCCGATGAACTGCGATCTCTTACCGGTGTTAAGCTGTACTGCCCGGAAGGCGACCTGGCGGTGATAGAGGATCCCGAACTGAATGTTTCCCTGCTGTTTACGGGAAGAGCTGTAAGCTGCAAGGCAGATGAGTCATTAACGGAAGGCTCTGTGATAAAGATAGGTACCCATGAAGGAAAGGTGCTTTCCACTCCGGGACATACACCGGGCGGTGTATGTTTTTATTTCGAGGAGGATGGGATACTTTTTTCGGGAGATACCGTGTTTGAAGGTTCTGTCGGAAGGACAGATCTGCCGGGATGCAGCGGAAGCAGTCTTATGAGGAGTATCAAGACAAAGATCCTGCCTCTTCCGGATGATGTGGAAATATATCCCGGACATGGCGGAATGACGACAATAGGGGATGAGAAAAAATATAATCCCTACTTCGGACTATGATAAGTGTTAAAACAGAAAAAGAAGAATTTGAATATGACATACATGCATATGTAACATCTTTCTTTCCCGGTGAGGAGATAAAGCTCCTTATAGGAGAGGATAAGGCCGATCCTGTTTCTGACGGCATGATACTTTACGTATCAAAAGAAGACCGTCATGCATTTTTAAAGATCATCTCAGGAAATACAATAGAAAAAAATGCTTCATATGATCTTCAGTCAGAGAAAACCTTGAATGAATGGCTTTTCAAACAGGAACTCAGGCTTTTTTTCTATGACAGTTTAAGTGACTTCACAGGAAAGACTCTTCCGTGGGGAGCTATGATCGGTGTGCGTCCGATAAAGCTTATCATCGATATGCTTAAAGAGTATCCGGATGAAGAGGAACTTAGATCAGAACTTTACAAAAGTTATCGCTTGGAGGGTAGAAAGGCAGAAACAGGGATAAGGACCGCCAGGCTTGAGGCCGGCCTTCTTGAACCGTTCTCGGATGGCAGCGGCTACAGTCTTTATATCGGCATACCGTTCTGCCCGTCCACTTGTCTTTATTGTTCATTCACATCCTATCCCTATGCGCGTTTCAAAAACAGGATACAGGATTATCTGAATGCCCTTCATGAGGAACTGAAGGCAGTACATGATTACACAAAAGGTTTAAGCCTGGATACTGTATATATTGGCGGCGGAACACCCACATCTCTTTCTGCAGACGAACTTGAGGTGCTGTTTTCGTATATGTCTGAAACTCTTCCTATGGACAGTGTTAAGGAATTTACGGTGGAGGCTGGGCGCCCCGATTCGATCACGGAAGATAAACTTAAGGTTATGAAGAGATTTAATGTCGGACGCATCTCTGTAAATCCTCAGACATTTAAAGACGAGACTCTTAAACTTATAGGCAGGCATCACAGCTCCGAGGATGTAAAGAGTGCCTTTAAAATGGCCAGAGATGCGGGTTTTGATAACATAAACATGGATATGATACTGGGACTTCCCGGTGAAACACTTGATGATGTGAAGAGAAGTTTTGAGGAAGCTGTGAAGCTTTCACCGGACAGCCTTACAGCACATTCTCTTGCAATAAAGCGTGCTTCGCGCATGAAGAAGTGGATAGAGGAGCATGGCGCGGTGAGTGGGCTTTCTGCTGATAAAGCCATGGAGGCCGCTTATGCGGCTGCAACGCAGCTTGATATGAAGCCGTATTATACCTACAGACAGAAGAATATGGCCGGAAGCCTTGAAAATACCGGATTTGCGAAGGATGGAAAATACGGCCTGTATAATGTTGTCATCATGGAGGAAGTGCAGTCGATAGTTGCGCTTGGCGCGGGAACCGTATCAAAGCGGGTCCTTCCGGGTAAGATAACAAGGTGTGATACGCATAAGGATGTTGATCTTTATATTGGGAACATACATGAGATGATCGAAAGAAAGAGGAAGCTTTTCGATGGGGATAGTGACTGCGATCGCTGATATCACGGCACTTGATGATGAGAAGATTCTGGGTGCCTTAATAGGTGATCTGGAGAAAGAGACGGCTGATAGTCTGTCTGATATAAAGAACAGTTCGGTCAGGGCCGAAAAGGCAGCTGCATATATGCTTGCAGGTTTCCTTTATTCTGAGTATTCCGCAAAAAATATCTCACTTCGGGATGGTCTGACATGTATTGATTCTGATATAATAAAATGTCAGGGGAAAGATTACCCCGGTATCAGGCATGAAGCTTCGGGAAGGCCTTATCTTGAGGGTATAGATGACCTGTTCATAAGCATTTCACATACAAGAGGCATGGTCATGTGCTCGCTTTCGGACGTGCCTTCAGGCGTGGATATACAGAAACATGTGAATATGAAGGCTGATATAGCAGGACGTTTTTTTCCTGAAGATGAAGCGGCATATCTTAAAAGTGCAGATGCATCTGAAAATGATTTTTTTGATCTTTGGTGCATGCATGAGGCATATGTGAAATATACCGGACGGGGATTTTCCGAAGGTTTTAAGGATATAAGTTTTATAAAAGTATTGGAGCTTACGATTGGTGAAGCTTCGGCATATGAGGGTTGCTTTGCAGGCAGGGTAAAGGTACCTGCAGGGTATTCGGGTGGAGTGATATGGAGACGGTAAAAAAAGGAAGCAAGGATGTTCTTTATATGATCATACCGGCATATAACGAGTCGGCCAACATTGCACAGTTAGTCGATGACTGGTATCCGGTGATAGAGGCACATGACGGCGGGGGCAAGAGCCGTATGGTCATCATAGATGATGGAAGCAAGGATGATACATTTGCGATACTTGAGAAGCTTGCCGAGAGCAGACCTCTGTTAAAACCGATAACCAAGCCCAATTCCGGACACGGTGCGACCATACTTCATGGGTATAAATATGCAATAAGTGAAGGTGCGGATTATATTTTTCAGACCGATTCGGACGGACAGACTAAGGCATCTGAATTTGAGGATTTCTGGAAAAGGCGCCGCAGGTATGACATGGTCATCGGCTGGAGACGTTCGAGAGAGGACGGAGCATCCAGGGTATTTGTGACCAATGTACTGAGACTTGTCGTAAGGTTAGTCTTTGGTGTGAAGGTGCGGGATGCAAACACACCTTACCGTCTGATGAAGCGTGAAACACTTGAGAAATATATAAACATCATTCCCGATGATTATTTCCTTACAAATGTGGTGATCTCTGTCATATATAAGAAGAAGAACCTGGCTGTAAGATACCTGCCCATCACATTCAGACCAAGACAGGGCGGAGTCAATTCCATAAATATCAGGAAGATCACGGGTATAGGCCTGCAGGCACTTAAGGATTTCAGAACCATTAACAGGAGACTGTGAAATGAATATTGATAATATGATGACTCGCGTGAAAGTGAATAATGAGATAGATCTCTGTGAACTTACGGGCGGCAGAAAAAAGAATATAGGCGCTACACGGCACAAAATAGAGGCCGCGCTTCAATACGCCCGTATATCTTATTTCCTTCGCTGGCAGGAGCCGTCATTTTTTGCGAAAGTGTTTACGGGAGCGGGGACCAGGCTTATATTCTGTATCAATTCCGCACAGTATGAGGATGCGATGAAGGTCCTTGCCGATCTGAATCTTGCCGAAGGGGAGGTGAAGCTCCTTGGCGGCAAATCAAAGAACAAGTATGTCTATGCCGAGCAGTAAAAAGCGTGACTTAAGATATGAATTTGTGCGCTCTGTGGCACTGATGCTTATGATAGGAGTGCACGTCAATCAATACCTGTATGAAAATGCCGGGCTTGCAGGCACAGGTTTTACGTTCATGTACACAGTACTGAACTCCCTGTTTCTTCTGTGCAACGGCATTTATTTTATGTTGAGCGGACGCTTTGCACTTAGCGGTAAATTTGATACTAAGGAAGATATTAAAAAGTATTATAAAAACAAAGCTCTGAAACTTATTTTTCCCATACTGGTATTTATGTTTTTTGACTGCCTCAGGGAATGCGATTTTGTTTTTGATCTGCATCTCTTCAGGGAATATTTCTGGAGAGTATGGGGCGGTAATAATTCCACGATCTACTGGTTTCTTTATGTGCTTGTCGGAAATATCCTTGTTGCCCCCTTTATCGGTAAAGCTTTTAAGGAGCTTGGAGACAGGGCGGCGTTCCTGCTGACAGGATTAGGACTCTTATTTAATGCATTTGTGACTATAGGTGAGAACTGCGGACATCCGTTTAACTGGGGCTTTCCGCTTGCGGGATGGAGTGCGTATTTTTGCCTGGGATACTGCGTGGAAAAGCTTGCTGATTCAAAAAAGAAAGTTCTCATTGCAGGTATAGTTTCGGTCCTTTCTTTTGCAGCGATAATAAGCTGCTCGAGGAATGCTGTGTTTGTAAGTGGACTTACCGGCCACTCACCTTTGTATGGATTAACTATAGCAGGTCTGTTTGTTGTGCTTTGCAATGTATATAGGTCCGGTAAACTGAAAGCGGCCGATATGGCTGTAAAGTTTATCGGGAAATATTCATTTGCCGCATATATGGTGCATCTGCCTGTGATGGATAAACTGGGGCATTTTCTGCATCTTTCCTCATACAACATAGGGCAGATATTCCTTCTGATCGCAGTTACTTTGCCGGCGGCATTGCTGCTTGGAGCCTTGCTTCAGGAAATATGTGTAAGCCCTGTTATAAGAATTGTTGAAAAAAGATGTTGACATAGTTTGTTTCGTTTGGTATCATCATTTCTCGGTGGCGCGAGTCATCAGTTGCTGCTGTGGCTCAGTCGGTAGAGCGTCGCATTGGTAATGCGGAGGTCGGCGGTTCGATTCCGCTCGGCAGCTTGAGCGATATGATCGGTCAAGCGCGTGAGGATCAGGATCAAACGGGATCTGGCTTGACCGGCATAACAATCAAATATCGGGGTGTGGCTCAGTTTGGCTAGAGCGCCGTGTTAGGGACGCGGAGGCCGCAAGTTCGAATCTTGTCACTCCGACTTACCGGAAACCTGAATGGGTTTCCGGTTTTTTTTCGCTATATACTCTTAGATTCCTGTGCCTTGCGTAAATCCCCCTTATGAAATATAATTTACTTTGTATGTGCGCAAAAGCACATGTATTAAGCAGTAATGAATATGATAATAATTCTGTATCAGGGAAATGAATGATGCGGAATGGGAACAAGGATTGGGGTTTACGATGGTAAAGAGTATGACAGGTTTCGGGAGGACCGAGACTGAAGAGAACGGACGCAGGATGGCTGTGGAGATCAAAGCGGTCAATCACAGATATCTTGATGAGAATATAAAGATGCCGAGGAACCTGGCTCAGTTTGAGGCGGCGCTCCGTAATGTACTTAAGGAATATATCGAAAGAGGGAAGGTTGATGTATATGTTTCCTTCGAGGATCTTTCCGAAAAGGCCTGCAGTGTAAGATACAATAAGCATCTTGCAGAAGAATATCTTGGCTATCTTAAACAGATGGCAGAGGATTTCGGCCTGGAGAATGATATAAGGGTTTCATCACTGTCGAGATATCCGGATGTTCTCACTACGGCAGATGAGGCCGAGGATGAAGATGAACTCTGGCAGCTGCTTGAAAAGACCGCAAGATCATCGGCTGAGAAATTTGTAAAGAGCCGTGAGGCAGAAGGTGCGAATCTTAAAAAGGATCTGCTTTTTAAACTGGATGAAATGTCAGATAAGGTTGAGCAGATCGAGAAGCACTCACCTGAAGTGATAAACGGTTATCAGACAAGACTGAAGAACAAGATAGATGAATTGCTTGCCGGCTCTGATGCCAAGGCTGATGAGGGCAGGATAATAACCGAGGTTGGTATTTATGCCGACAAGATATGTGTGGACGAGGAGACGGTAAGGCTCAGAAGCCACATAAAGGCGGTAAGGGAAGAACTTGAAAAAGACGGTCCTGTCGGCAGGAAGCTTGATTTCCTTGCACAGGAGCTTAACAGGGAAGCAAATACGACGCTTTCCAAAGCCGGAGACCTTGAGATATCCAATCTCGCCATAGGTCTTAAGACTGATATAGAAAAGATCAGGGAACAGGTTCAGAATATAGAGTGATCATTTGGAGATAACTATGGGAGACAGAGGCGTACTTACTGTAATATCCGGGTTTGCCGGGACAGGAAAAGGCACGATAGTCAAAGGGCTTATGGAAAAGTATGATAATTATGCTCTTTCCGTATCGATGACGACCAGATCCCCGAGGCCGGGGGAAGAAAACGGCAAGTCCTATTTCTTCGTAAGCCGTGAGGAATTTGAAAAGACCATAGAAGAAGACGGCCTTATAGAATATGCCGAATATGTAGGCAACTATTACGGAACACCCAAGGCATATGTTGAGGAAAAGATGAAGGCCGGCTTCAATGTTATCCTTGAGATAGAGATACAGGGTGCAAGGAATATAAAAAAAATCTATCCGGATGCGGTATTGATATTCATCATGCCTCCCGGAGCGGATGAGCTTGAAGACAGGCTCAGAGGCCGCGGGACCGAGACCGATGATGTGATCAAAAAGAGAATGGACAGAGCGGCACTTGAATCCGATGGCATTGAGGATTATGATTATATAGCTGTGAACGACGAGATAGACAAGTGCGTATCCGATGTTCACACCATCATCGAGGCGGCCAAGATGAGGCCTCAGATGAATGAGGAGTTTATTAACAAAGTCAGGGAAGGCCTTAAGAAAAAGGCTTCAAGATAAAGGAGGAAAAAACTATGATGCTTCATCCGTCATATACGGACCTTATGAATGTGGTAAACGCTGATGTGGAGGATGGCGAGGCTCCCGTAGTAGCAAGCCGTTATTCTATCGTTATGGCTACCGCAAAGAGAGCAAGACAGATAATCGGCGGTGCACCTGCTCTTGTTGAAACAAAGAGCGGCAGATTCTCAAAGAAGCCTCTTTCAATGGCAGTTGAGGAACTTGAAAAGGGAAGGATCCGCATCGAAGCAGATGATTCGGATGATCTGCCTTTAGTCTGATGTCTGATAACAGAATGATATCGGAAACAAATATATCAAAGGGGGGCTTGTCTTCAGGGAAGGAAGACAGGCCTGCTTTTTTGCTTGTCTCTCTCGGCTGTGATAAGAATCTTTCCGACAGTGAGATGATGATGGGATTGCTTTCTCAGGCGGGATATCGCCTTACAGATGATGAGAATGATGCTGATGTTATCGTGGTCAATACCTGCTGTTTCATCATGGATGCCAAGGAAGAAAGCATAAATACTCTTATAAGATACGGGGAATTAAAAAAGGATGAGAACAGCCGGCTTAAGTGCCTTATAGCGGCAGGCTGCCTTGCCGAGCGCTATGCCGATGAGATAAAGTCCGATCTCCCTGAGGTGGATGCGGTGCTTGGTACCGCTTCTTTTGATGATATAGTTCTCTGTGTCGATAAGCTTCTTTCGGGAGAGAGCGGATTCATCCGGGATAAGAAACCTCTTTCAGGTCTTATCGCCGGACTTCCAAGGATACATACCGGAGATCCGTGCACAGGCTATCTGAAGATAGCAGAAGGTTGTGATAAAAATTGCACTTATTGCATAATACCCAAGATACGCGGTCATTATCGTTCCATTCCCATGGAAACACTGCTTGCAGAAGCAGAGGCGCTTTCAGATGGTGGTGTTAAGGAACTGATACTGGTCGCACAGGAAACTACTATCTATGGCACCGATATATATGGTCACAAGGCACTTCCTGAGCTCTTAAGAAAGCTTTCCGAGCTTCCTTTTGAATGGATCAGGATACTTTATTGCTATCCGGAAGAGATAGATGATGAGCTGATAGAAGAGATGGCATCCAATCCAAAGATATGTCATTATCTTGACCTGCCCATTCAGCACAGTGAGGATGGGATATTAAAGCGGATGAACAGACGTGCAACGCGAGTGGGGCTTTCCGAAACTGTTGCTAAATTAAGAAAATCCATACCCGATATCTGTCTTCGGACCACTTTGATAACAGGTTTTCCGGGGGAGACTGAAGATGATTTCGAGGGGCTTAAGTCCTTTGTGAAAGAGATGCGTTTTGACCGTCTTGGTGTATTTCCATATTCTGCGGAGGAAGGAACTGCTGCCGAGACTTTTGAAGATCAGGTGGATGAGGCTGTCAAAAAAAGCCGTGCCGATGAGATCATGGAGATCCAGCAGGATATCGCTTTTGAAAAGGCTGCTTCAAGAAAAGGACTTGTGCTTGATTGCATGGTGATAGGCCGTCTTCCCGAGGAAGGTGTGACAGTTATGCGCAGCTATATGGATGCGCCGGATATTGATGGCTTTGTATTTGCGGAATCGGATAATGAATTCGTTTCCGGTACTATGCTTACGGTACGGATCACAGGTTCCGAAGGCTATGATCTGTACGGAGAGATAGTCTGATGGACGTTACTGTTCACCGGTAAATCGCACACTTTTTGCGCGATCACACTCAAAACCCTTCGAGTGAGTTGGGTTTTGCCAATGAAAATCGAAAAGTATGATAAAATATACATTCGGTTTTATAAAAAATAATAAAGAGAGTTGAGTTATGAACTTACCCAATAAACTGACAACGTTCCGCGTGGTGCTTATACCGTTCTTTATATTTTTTCTGATGACGGAACTGATCCCTTACAGCAAATGGATCGCACTTGCGATCTTTTGCATCGCATCACTTACGGATTTCTTCGATGGCTATCTTGCAAGAAAATGGAACATGGTTACCAACTTTGGCAAATTCATGGATCCACTGGCTGATAAGCTCCTTGTCTGCAGCGCGATCATCGCATTCACCGCAATGGACAGGATGCCGGCGTGGATAGTTATCATCATAGTTGCAAGGGAATTTATCATCAGCGGTTTCAGACTCATAGCAGCGGAAAAGGGAGTCGTTATCGCGGCAAGTTACTGGGGAAAGTTCAAGACTGCTTCCCAGATGTTTATGATAATACTGTTCATAATCAATATCGATGCGCTCTTTATTCCGGGACAGGTGCTCATGTACATTGCGCTGGCACTTACGGTCATCTCGCTTATTGATTATATAATCAAGAACAAAGATGTTATGAAGGATGAACCCGGGGAGGCATGATGCTATGAAAGCTGAAACCATTTGTGTAGGGACTGAAATACTGCTTGGCAATATAGTAAATACAAATGCGGCTTATCTGGCATCACAGTATGCCAGATACGGTATAGAGTCGTATTGTCAGACGGTTGTTGGCGACAATGCCGAGAGGATAAAGGCAGCATTGGAGGCTGCGCTTAACCGCTCGGATATAATTGTTTTTTCAGGAGGCTTAGGCCCCACGCAGGATGATATAACAAAGGAGTGTGTTGCTTCTTATCTTGGGCTTTCAATGCATATTGATGAGCCTTCCATGAAAAAGATAGAAGAGCATTTCAAAAAGCGCGGCAGGGAAATGGCTGAGAATAACAGACGACAGGCTATGATCCCGGATGGAGCCACGATACTGAAGAATGATAACGGCCTTGCACCGGGAGTACTTATAGAGACAGAAAAGTCCGGAGCAAAGAAGGTCATAATACTTCTTCCCGGCCCTCCCGAAGAGCTTAAGAGCGTCTGGGAAGCTGATGCAGTCTCATACTTAAGGAACCTTTCGGGGAAAGTCATCGAATCCGTTATGGTAAAGGTGTGCGGAAGGGCAGAGTCCGAGATAGCAGCGATCCTCGATGATATGATCGATTCAAAGGGGCCTGTAACGGTTGCTCCGTATGCCGGGACGGCAGAAGTGGATATAAGGCTTACTGCGGCGGCAGAGGATGAGAAAGAGGCAAAGAAGTTAATAAAGCCTGTTGTAAAGGAGATAAAGGCACGGTTAGGAGACAGCGTATATACAACGCATGCCGGCAAAAGCCTTGAGGAGGCAGTAGTCGAACTGCTGCTTGCCAACAAACTTACGGTGACCACGGTAGAATCGTGCACGGGAGGCCTTCTTGCAGGAAGGATAATAAATGTTCCCGGAGTTTCGGAAATCTACAAGGCAGGCTATATCACATATTCAAACAAGGCAAAGAGAAAGATCGCAGGCGTAAGCAGAAAGACTCTGGATAAATACGGCGCCGTCAGCGAACAGACAGTCAAGGAGATGGCAAAAGGTGCCACCAATCTTTATAAGGCAGATGTTGCTGTTGCAGTTTCCGGAAATGCAGGGCCTGATGCCTCGGAAGGAAAGCCTGTAGGTCTTGTGTATATTGCGGTCAATGTAGCGGGAAAGGTTAGCGTAAAGGAATTTAATTTTTCAGGTGACCGCGCCAAGATCAGAAACTTAAGCGTTGCGAATGCCCTTGTTATGATGAGGCAGTGCATACTTGAGTATTACGGACGTATGACGTTCGGAAGCAGCGATAAATGACCATGCATAGGAGGGAAAAATGAAAAAAGAGGATCTTTCAGCAATTCTTAAGGCTAATGCTTATCCCGGCAGAGGGATAGTGGCAGGAAGGAGCGCAGACGGAAAGTATGCGGTAAGTGCATATTTCATCATGGGCCGCAGTGAGAATTCCAGAAACAGGATTTTTACGGTAGAAGGTGAAGGCATCAGGACAGAGGCTTTTGATCCTTCAAAACTCGAGGATCCAAGCCTTATCATATATGCGCCTGTGCGTGTACTTGGCAATACTACAATAGTTACAAACGGAGACCAGACCGATACGATATATGACGGAATGGAGAAGGGGCTTACATTTGAGCAGTCACTCCGTTCAAGAGAGTTCGAGCCGGACGGACCGAACTTCACACCGCGCATCTCCTGCATAATGAATGTGAAGGATGCAAAGTATGATATGGCAATGTCCATACTTAAAAGCGACAACGGTGATCCTCATTCCTGCAGCAGATATACTTTCTGCTATGATGAGCTGAAGGCAGGCGAGGGACGCTTTATCCATACATATATGGGTGACGGCAATCCTCTTCCTTCTTTTGAGGGTGAGCCTGAGCTTGTTAATATTGACGGTGATATGGAAGCTTTCGGAAAGCTTGTATGGGAATCACTCAATCCCGATAACAAGGTTTCTCTCTTCATCAGATTCATTGATATAGCAAGCGGTAAATATGAAACCAAGATTTATAATAAACTGAAAGGGGACTGAAAAATGAAAGAACTTGAACTTAAATACGGATGCAATCCTAATCAGAAGCCTGCCAAGATTTTTGTAAATGACGGCAGAGAGCTTCCGATAAAGGTGCTTAACGGCAAGCCCGGATATATCAATTTCATGGATGCTTTAAACGGCTGGCAGCTTGTTAAAGAACTTAAGAATGCAACAGGCCTTCCTGCAGCAACATCCTTCAAACATGTTTCTCCTGCAGGTGCCGCAGTAGGTATCGAGCTGGATGATGTATTAAGAAAGATATATTTTGTTGATCCCGAAGAAGAGCTTTCACCCCTTGCTTGCGCATATGCAAGAGCAAGAGGCGCAGACAGAATGTCATCTTTCGGTGATTTCATTTCCCTTTCGGATGTGTGTGATGTGCCCACTGCAAAGCTTATCAAGCATGAAGTTTCAGATGGTATCATCGCTCCCGGCTATGAGCCCGAAGCTCTTGAGATACTTAAAGGCAAGAAGCGCGGAACCTATGCGATCATCGAGATCGATCCTTCATACTCACCTGCTCCCGTGGAGCATAAGGATGTGTTCGGTATCACATTTGAGCAGGGAAGAAATGAGATAAAGATCGACAAGTCAATGCTTGAGAATATCGTTACAAAGAATAAAGAGCTTCCCGAGCTTGCAGCTATCGACCTTGTCATTTCGCTTATCACACTTAAGTATACACAGTCCAATTCAGTATGCTACTGTAAGGGCGGTCAGGCAATAGGTATAGGCGCAGGGCAGCAGTCACGTATACACTGCACACGTCTTGCAGGTTCAAAGGCTGACAACTGGCTTCTCAGACAGTGCCCTAAGGTTCTTGACCTTCAGTTTGTTGATGGTATCAGCCGCGCCGACAGAGACAATTCGATCGATCTCTATATCGGTGATGATTTTATGGATGTACTTGCTGACGGAGCATGGCAGAAGGTATTCAAGGTTAAGCCCGAAGTGTTCACTAAAGAAGAAAAGCAGGTATGGCTTTCACAGGCTTCAGATGTGGCACTCGGATCAGATGCTTTCTTCCCGTTCTCTGATAACATTGAGAGAGCTTACAGAAGCGGTGTTAAATATGTTGCCGAGCCCGGCGGTTCAAAGAGAGATGACGCTGTCATCGAGGCTGCCGATAAGCTTGGAATGGTAATGGCGTTCACCGGTGCGAGACTTTTCCATCATTGATGGACGGTTGCACAATCTGTCCCAGAAAATGCAATGTACTGCGTGCGGAAGGCAAAAGCGGCTTCTGCACGCAGACTTTTGATATAAGGCTCTCAAGAGCAGCGCTTCATTTTTTTGAAGAGCCATGTATTTCGGGGAAGAACGGCTCAGGAGCAGTATTTTTTTCGGGTTGCACTTTAAGATGCATCTTCTGCCAGAATATGCCCATATCAAGGGGACGATCAGGCATTACGGTAAGTGTGGAACGCCTTTCGGATATATTCCTGGAATTGCAGGATCAGGGTGCGGAGAATATCAATCTGGTAACTCCTACGCATTATGTGCTGCAGATAAAACAAGCAATTGATCTTGCTAAGGAAAAGGGACTTACGTTGCCTGTTGTCTACAACACATCGTGTTATGAGCTGCCTGAAACGATAAAGCTTCTTGAAGACTATGTGGATATATTCCTGCCGGATATCAAATATGTGAGCAGCGATCTTGCGGAAAAGTTTTCGAGCGCGGGAAATTATGCTGATTATGCTTTTGCAGCACTTGATGAAATGGTAAGACAGGTGCGGGACAAAGGCGGCGTATGTTTTGATGACAGGGGATTGATGAAGCGCGGTGTGATAGTAAGGCACCTGGTGCTTCCGGGACATGTACATGAAACATTCGCCGTGCTCGACAGATTATATGAGACATATGGCAATGAAATATGTTACAGTATAATGAATCAGTACACACCGCCGCAGATGGTCCCCGGCTTTGATAAAGAGTTCAGCTTAAAGTATGAGGAACTGAACAGAAAGCTTACAAAAAGGGAATACGAAAAGTGTATCGATCATGCACTTGAACTGGGGATAACAAATGCCTTCATACAGGAGGGCATGACTGCATCGGAAAGTTTTATTCCGTCTTTTGACGGTACGGGAGTGAGGGAGTGACATGGGAGAAAAGAAAAAACTGTTTGCATCGTTAAGATATATTGTTCCGTCTGAACTTGAGGAATTCCTGGAGCAGCAGGCATCTGAGGGCATGATACTCAGATTCCTTTCCCAGGGTTCGCTTTTTTATTTTACATTTGCATCTGAAGAACCGGAGGAAAGCGCTGAAGGAGCAGATGGATCAGAAGATACGGAAGGTTCTGCAGTTAAAGAAAAAACTCCTGAAAAGATAAAATATGCAGTAGACTGCACAGGTCTTTCAAAAGCATTATACATGGAGACTCTCATAAACAAGGGCTGGGAATATTCGGGCCGTGCAATGAATTGCTATATCTGGAAAAAGAGATACACCGGGTTAGACAGGCCGGAGGATTTTACCGATAAAGCTGCGCTCAAAAAGCATTGTCTGGTACTTGGAGTCCTGTTCTTCCTTTTTGCAGCTGTTATTTTATCACTTTGGGCTGTCATGATATGGGAGATGGTAAAATTTGATCCCGAAATAATGAAGAATAAGATCCCTGTATTTATCGTGAGCATGGTGATACAGTTACCGGTCATGCTGTATATGCTATGGGCCGGATACAGGCTTACCGGGGCAGCAGAACGTTACGGAAAGATGGAAGGTATAGTTAAACGTACTGCCTCAAGCTACAAAGAAACAATGGAAGAGATCGCTGCTGAAGAAGCAACGCAGGATGATACATCCGCTTTATTCGGTCCTGATGCAAAGGCTCCAAAGAGTATATTCGGACCGGATGAAGAGGAACCGGCAAGTATATTTGATTTAGAAAAAGATACGCGAACAGATGAGTGATATTAAAGGAAATCAGACGGTAATAAAGTTATCTGTAAGAAGTCTGGTGGAATTTATACTCCGAACGGGTGATATAGATGACAGGCACCCCGGTTCGGTATCTGAAAAAGCGATGCAGGAGGGCAGCCGCATACACAGGCTGCTTCAGGGAAGGGCAGGAGCAGGCTACTCGGCTGAAGTTCCGTTGTCAATAACCGTTCCTGCTGATCTTTATGATATATATATTGAGGGCAGGGCTGACGGGATAATCGATGATTCTCTCCAGGGCCCTGCCTCTTTGATGTCGAAGCAGCTTTCGCTTAATCAATACCTTACTTCAGAGGAATACAGCCAGATAACGGTAGATGAGATAAAGTGTGTAAGAAAGAAGCTTTCAAAAATGAAGGCTCCTGTTCCCGTGCATCTTGCACAGGCAAAGGTTTATGCATATATCTACGCGCTTGATCATAAGCTTCCGCTGATACGTGTGAGGATGACATACTGCGATCCAAGGACCGAGGATCTTAAGTATTTTTTTGAAGAATATACTTTTGAGGAACTAAGAGAGTGGTTTGACGGAGTTATCAAAGAGTTCAGACGCTTTGCGGATATGCGTATAGAATGGGAACAGATAAGAAATAAAAGCGCCCTTGGATTGGAATTCCCGTTTGAATACAGAAAGGGACAGAAGAAACTCGTATCCTATGTGCGTCAGACCATAGCAGAAGGAAAAAAACTTTATCTTGAGGCACCGACAGGTACGGGGAAAACACTCATCACTCTGTTTCCGTCCGTAAAGGCTTTCGGAGTGGGGCTTTCCGGAAAAGTATTTTATCTGACTGGGAAGAATGTGACGGGAACCGTAGCGGAGAATGCACTTTCGCAGATGCGGGAAGCCGGGCTTAAGATAAAAGGTATTACCCTTACTGCAAAGGATAAGATATGCATATTGCCGCAGAGGGAATGCAATCCGGAGAAATGTCCGTATGCCAAAGGCCATTTTGACAGGATAAACGAAGCGGTCTTTGATACGGCCCTGCATAATGACGTGATGGACAGAAATGTGATACTTGAGGCTGCAAAGAAGCACAAGGTATGTCCGTTTGAACTCAGTCTCGATCTGTCATATTTTGCGGATGTGGTGATAGGTGATTACAATTATCTTTTTGATCCGCATGCATCGCTAAAACGTTATTTTGACGGTGGGGCAGGCGATCATATCTTCCTTGTTGATGAGGCGCATAACCTTATAGACAGGGCACGTGATATGTACAGCGCAGAACTGATACTTGAGGAGCTGCGTGATGTTAAACGAACTATAGATGCCACACTGATCAAACTTGAAGGCAAGAGAAGAGTAAAGGGACTTCCGGCAGCATTAAAAGTCTCCAAAGCATTGGATAAATGCTGCAGAAGCCTGACAAAGCTTAAAAATGAAACCAATGGAGGAAAGGGACTTCCCGAAGAGATCAATGAACAGGCCGGATTCCTCGAGAGTCTGAATCAGGGTTTTGCACAGTTTCTTGATGAAGAGGAAAATACGGGACTCAGAAAAGACGTACTTGAAATGTATTTCAAAGTCTCGCATTTTATGTATATCTATGAACTGCTCGATAAGCATTACAGTATCTATACCGAGATAAAGGAAGATGACAGTTTTCATCTTAAACTCCTGTGTATGGATCCTTCCGAAAACCTTCGTGGATGTATGCGCAAGGGCAGGAGCAGCATATTGTTTTCGGCAACCTTTCTTCCGATACAATATTACAAAAAACTTACAGGCGGGGAGGATGAGGATTACGAGGCTTATGCCGAGAGTTCATTTGCGCCTGAGCATCTGGGAGTCTTTGTGGATACGGATGTCACCAGCCGTTATATAAGGCGCGGTGATGTGATGTATGGACGGATAGCAAGAAAGATATATGAAGCCGTGTCTGCCAGGAACGGAAATTATATGGTCTTTTTTACGTCACACAGCTTCATGCAGAGCGTGCTGGATATGTATGAGAGCAGCTATTATGATGAGGATGAACAGGTACTCCTGATCCAGAAACAGCATATGACAGGACCTGAACGTGATGAATTCCTTGCGGAGTTTACGGCTGATGATGCAGGGACTAAAAGAAAGAGATCGCTGATCGGATTTTGTGTGCTTGGCGGCATATTTTCTGAGGGGATCGATCTGAGGGAAGAAGCGCTCATAGGAAGCATAATAGTCGGGATAGGGCTCCCGCAGGTGAGCTTCGAACGAGAACTTATAAAGGAGTATTTTGAGGCGGACGGCTTTGATTATGCTTACAGGATACCGGGGATGAATAAGGTGCTTCAGGCTGCCGGTCGCGTGATCAGAACGGAGAATGACACAGGCATAGCGGTGCTTATGGATGAGCGCTATACGGACAACTCCTACAGAAGGCTTTTTCCGAGGGAGTGGAAGAGCTTAAGCATAGTGTCCGGAGACGGACTTATGCAGGCGGTGGAGGATTTTTGGAGTTTGTGGTAAGATAAAGTGTTTGTTTAAAGATATCGAACGGGAGGTTTTGGCTATGTGGGCAGAAGAAAGTGTATTCTACCAGATATATCCTCTGGGATTCTGCGGCGCACCGTTTGAAAACGACGGGGTGCTCGAACACAGGATACTTAAAGTTATAGACTGGATCCCTCATATAAAGAAACTTGGCTGCAATGCCATATATTTTTCTCCGCTGTTTGAGTCGGATACTCACGGCTACAACACAAGGGACTATACAAAGATTGATGTGAGGCTCGGCACCAATGATGATTTTAAGAGAGTATGCGATGAGCTTCATAAAGAAGGCATAAAGGTAGTTCTGGATGGTGTGTTCAATCACGTTGGACGCGGCTTCTTTGCTTTTCAGGATGTGCTGAAAAACAGGGAGAATTCACCTTATGTCTCATGGTTTGACAGGATCGCCTTCGATGGGAATTCGTCTTACAATGACGGCCTCTGGTACGAAGGCTGGGAAGGCAACTTTGATCTTGTGAAACTGAATCTTCATAATGAGGATGTGATACAGCATATTTTTCACGCTGTTGAAGGATGGATAAATGATTTTGACATAGACGGTATCAGACTTGATGTTGCATATTGTCTGGACCGTGAGTTCTTAAGAAGACTCAGGGAGTTCACTGATTCAAAGAAGCAGGATTTCTTCCTTCTGGGAGAGGTGCTTCATGGGGAATACGGCAGGATGTTAAATGAAATGCACCTGCATTCACTTACAAATTATCAGTGCTATAAGGGAATCTATTCTGCAATTAATTCAGATAATCTCTTTGAGATAGTGCATGGACTTTTAAGGCTCTTCGGACCTGAGGACTGGTGTGTGGCAAGAGGCTCACATCTCCTTTCCTTTGCGGATAATCATGATGTCTCAAGGATAGCGTCAATAATAAAGGATCCTGCGCTTCTTCCTGCAGCGTACGGCATAGTATTCGGAATGCCGGGCATTCCCTGCGTTTATTACGGAAGTGAATGGGGAACAAAGGCGGATAAGTCACAGGGTGATCCTGCACTCAGGCCCTCTTTTGAAAAGCCTGAATGGAATGCACTCACGGATACGATAAGGGGCATGGCAGAGGCCAAGAAGTCTTCCAAGGCCCTTAATTATGGCGGATTCAGAAGCATACTGTTAAATAACAAGCAGTGCATCTGGGAACGCAAATGCGATGATGACCGAGTCCTTATCGCCATCAATATTGATGGCGCACCGTTTACCGCACACTTTGATGCAGGCTGCGGTATGGCTGATGAGATGATCACCGGCACGAAGCATGATTTCGGCGGAGGCTCAGAGCTTCCCCCTTACAGCGTACAATTCTGGAAAATGGAGAGATAGAAAAATGAAAGAATTATCAAAAACCTATGATCCTAAGGGGATCGAAGACAGGATCTACAAAAATTGGCTCGATAAAAAGTACTTCCATGCTGAAGTAGATCAGAATAAGAAACCGTTCACCATCGTTATCCCGCCCCCAAATATCACGGGACAGCTTCACATGGGACATGCTCTCGATGAGACCATGCAGGATATACTCATACGATTCAAGCGTATGCAGGGCTACAGTACTCTCTGGCAGCCCGGTACAGACCACGCTTCGATCGCAACAGAGGTCCGCATCACTAATACCCTCAAGGAGCAGGGGATTGATAAGCTCGATCTTGGACGTGAGAAGTTTCTTGAGCGTGCATGGGAATGGAAGAAGGAATACGGCGGCAGGATCGTAGAGCAGTTAAAGAAGCTCGGCAGTTCCTGCGACTGGGACAGAGAGCGTTTCACGATGGACGAAGGCTGCAACAAGGCAGTAAATGAAGTCTTCGTAAAGATGTATAACAAGGGATATATCTACAAGGGATCCCGTATCATCAACTGGTGTCCCGTCTGCAACACTTCTATCTCAGATGCTGAGGTTGAGTATGAGGAGCAGCACGGACATTTCTGGCACATCAAATATCCCATCCTTAACGATGACGGGACCGAAAGCGGTGAGTATATCACCTTTGCAACAACACGTCCCGAGACAATGCTCGGTGATACCGCGGTTGCCGTAAATCCCAAGGATGAAAGATATACATCACTTATCGGCAAATATATGATGCTTCCTCTCATGAACAGGAAGATCCCCATCATCGCCGATGAATATGTTGATATGGAATTCGGTACCGGTGTTGTTAAGATAACACCTGCACATGACCCTAACGACTTTGAGGTGGGCAAGCGTCATGATCTGCCTGTCATCAATATCATGAATGATGATGCGACCATCAATGAAAACGGCGGTAAGTATGCCGGAATGGAAAGATATGCCGCAAGAGATGCGATCGTAAAGGACCTTGATGCACTGGGGCTCTTGGTTAAGATCGAGGATTATACACATAACGTAGGTACTCATGACAGATGTCATACTACTGTTGAGCCGCTTGTAAAGCAGCAGTGGTTCGTTAAGATGGATGAGCTTATAAAGCCTGCAAGAAAGGCTGTTGAATCAGGCGAGATAAAGCTTGTTCCCGAAAGCATGACAAAGACCTATTACAACTGGGTTGATAATATCCGTGACTGGTGTATCTCAAGACAGCTCTGGTGGGGACACAGGATCCCTGCATATTACTGCAGTGAATGTGGTGAGACCGTAGTTTCAAAGACTGCACCGGAGAAATGCCCTAAGTGCGGAGGTACTCATTTCAAGCAGGATGAGGATACTCTTGATACCTGGTTTTCATCGGCACTGTGGCCGTTCTCTACACTCGGCTGGCCTGAGGAAACACCTGAACTCAAGTACTTTTATCCTACAGATGTGCTTGTAACAGGTTACGATATCATCTTCTTCTGGGTTATCCGTATGATCTTCTCGGGATATGAGCAGATGGGAGAGAGACCTTTCAAGACGGTTCTTTTCCATGGTCTTGTACGTGATGATCAGGGAAGAAAGATGAGTAAGTCGCTCGGCAATGGTATCGATCCTCTTGAAGTTATCGACAAGTACGGAGCCGATGCTCTCAGACTTACGCTGATCACAGGAAATGCGCCCGGAAATGACATGCGTTTCTACTGGGAAAAGGTAGAGTCTAACCGTAACTTTGCAAATAAGATATGGAATGCATCGCGTTTCGTAATGATGAATATGCCTGATGCGCCTCTTACGAAGCCTTCAAAGGAAGAGCTTGAGCCTGCCGACAGATGGATACTTTCCAAGATAAACGGCCTCATAAAGGAAGTCACCGACAATATGGAGAAGTATGAGCTCGGTGTTGCCGTTCAGAAGGTTTATGATTTCATCTGGGATGAGTACTGTGACTGGTACATAGAGATGGTAAAGCCCAGACTCTATGCAAAGGAGAATGAGACAGATAAGGATAAAGTATCTAGAAATGCCGCTTTATATACACTCAAGGAAGTGCTTATTGATGCATTAAAGCTCCTTCATCCTTATATGCCGTTCATCACAGAGGAGATATTTACTACAATACAGGACGAGGAAGATTCCATCATGATCTCTTCATGGCCTGTTACTTTATCTGAAAGAGAGTTTGCCAAAGAGGAGAAGGAACTTGAGACCATCAAGGAAGCTATCCGTGGCATAAGAAATGTCCGCACACAGATGAATGTTCCTCATTCCAGAAAGGCAGCACTCTTTATAGTAACCGAAGATAAGGAGGCAAAGGAGAGCTTTGAGGATAACGGTTATTTCCTTAAGACTCTGGCATTTGCATCTGAGGTTACCGTTCAGTCCGATAAGACAGGCATCGCAGATGATGCGGTTGCTGTAATGCTCGCACATGCAGCAGTTTACATGCCTTTCTCTGATCTTGTAGACAAAGAGAAGGAGCTTGCAAGACTTGAGGGCGAGGTAAAGCGTCTTGAAGGGGAACTTAAGAGATCCAACGGAATGCTTTCAAATGAGAGATTCCTTTCCAAGGCTCCGGCTGAAAAGATAGCCGAGGAGAAGGAAAAGCTCGCCAAGTATGAAAAGCTCATGGAGCAGGTTAAGAAGCAGATCGAAGATATAAAGAAATAATTTCATTGATTTTTGAACTGCTTTAAATTATCATACTAACTGTTATGTCAATCTAAAGTAGGACGATTATGATAATATTCGAAGAAGAACTTAAGAAATTTCATAAAAGTCTTGAGATGTCTGATGCGGAAAGCGACATTTACGCGCGCCAGGATATGAAGGATGCCGTTGATGTGCTGCTTTCGCTTGCGGACGGAGAAGTTCAGGACGAAAACCTTGATGAGTAGGAGAACTGCCAGTGATCTGCTATAACTGCGGCTGTGAACTCACCGAGCTTGATTTTTGCACGAACTGCGGTGCTGAAGTAAAGCAGTATAAAAAGATATTATATACTGCGGATGCGCTTTATAATGAGGGACTCGAAAGAGCAACTGTAAGAGACCTTTCAGGAGCGGCCAGGGCTCTCAGGGACTGCATACGATTCAATAAAAGGCATACTGATGCGAGAAACCTTCTGGGCCTCATATATTATGAGACGGGAGAGGGCGTTGAAGCGTTGTCTGAATGGGTTGTCAGCCAGAATCTTAAACCTGACAAGAATGTTGCGAATGAATATATCAGTCTTGTACAGGCCGGCCAGGGAAGGCTTGAAACACTCAAAAACTCAATAAGAAAATATAATAAAGCCCTGGAACTGTGTGAACAGGACAGTCCGGATATGGCTATGATCCAGCTCAAAAAGGTCATCAGCATGAATCCGAATTATGTTAAGGCACGTCAGCTTCTTGCTCTTCTCTATATACATAAAGAAGAGTGGGAGAGAGCCAGAAAAGAACTGGAAGCTGCTCTCAAGACCGACTGTGGGAATCTTACAAGTCTCCGTTATCTGAAAGAGATAGAGAGAGTGACCGGGATCGCCACATCTGATAAGAAGGGACGAAGCCGTGTTTCCGGAGATGGTTCTGCCATATATAAAAAGAACGGAAATGAGACCATTATTCAGCCGGCGCGCATGAAGGAAGGGCCCGGACTCGGAGCTTTTCTGCAGATAGCCATTGGTGTTGTGATAGGTATATGTGTTTCCTATTTCCTGATCTTCCCGACAAGGGTTGCAGCGGTAAGAGAAGAAGCCAATTCAAAGGCGGCTGAATACGGAGAACAGATCGATTCCAAGAATTCCGAGATAGCGGAGCTTGAATCAAGGATAGGAGAGCTTCAGGCCGATATACAGACGCAGAAGGAAACTATTGATGATTTTTCCGGTGCCGGAGGAGTTATAGACGTAAACAACCATCTTATCTCGGCTGCATATGCTTATCTTGATGACGGCCAGGATAATCTGAAGGTTGATGATTATCTTGCGCTTATCCCTAATGAATATCTGGAGAATGGGGCATCGGGTGAATTCCTTGATCTTTACCATTATCTCAAGGGCGGCATAGGCAATACTGTGTCCGGAAGCTATTATGACAGCGGGCTTGAAGCTTATAATGCCCTGGATTATGAGAATGCTATAAAGGATCTTACCAAGGCCTGTCAGTATGATGCAAATAATGACGAGGCGCTGTACTATCTTGCGCTTGCGTATTATGACACCGGGGATATGACAAATGCTTCGGCAAAGTTCAGCGAACTGCTGGAAAAATTTCCTGATAGTGAAGAAGCAGATAAAGCAAGACAGCATCTTGAGGAAATCGGCGAATAGGTATATTATACAAGAGGTATTTATTTCTTAGGAGGTATATAATGGCTACCATTAAAGTTAAACCGAAACAGGAAGTTGAACCGAAAGATGTCGCAGGAAGGATAATAGGTGCCCTTTTCCTTATTATGCTTTTAGCCGGCGGATATTATCTGTTTGATATGTTCCGGACAATTGAGATGACAGACAGTAACATCCAGGGTGAGTGGATAATACCTGCTGATTTTGGCTCATCGGAAACAGAGTGTTGGCAGTTTACTGCAGGCGGTGAGGGTGATAACAAAGGTATCGCTCGTAAATATACAAGAAATATGAGAAATGGTACCAGATCAAATGAGGTTGAATATGATTACAGCCTTGAGGATTATACAGATGATCAGGGTAACGTTAGAAAGCACATAATTGTTACAACAAAGAATGTAAGAATATCAGAGCGTGAGTCTTATGAGATAAGACTTACCAGTGTTTCTAAGATCGAAATGTCAGTTATTTTCGTTTACCAGAATGCAACTACAAACGTTACAAGACTGACAAGACCTTCGATATTCTGATAAATCAGATAATTTAAGGGCTTCGCTATAGATGATCATATCATCATGGCGAAGCCCTTTTTTTTATATCGCAGAGCCGCCGTAAGGAAAAATGTCAGCTAAAGCTGACCGGCGGCTCGCGGGCGAGTAGGGTGCGATTACATCTTCCCTACTCGATTTTTATTTCATCCTGCAATCTTACCTGCAAACATAACTCCAAAACTTCATAATACTCACAGTATTATTAATTCCGTAATGAAGACTACAACGCAGGAGATGACAGCCACAAGTATCATGCTCATTTTTTTGAATGAAAGTGCAAGTGCCGTGGCAAAGCCTGCAAGCGCCGAGTAGATGCTCCCGGTAGAATAAACGATGGCCGGGAATGTCATCACTGTAAGTGTTACATATGGCACATAGTAGAGAAACGAGCGCATTGTCTTATTCTTTATCTCTTTTCTTAAAAAAGTCATTGGCAGCATTCTTACCAGATATGTGACAATGGCCATGACTGCGATATAAAGCCAGATCTTCATGAGGAAGCCTCCTCCGTATTCTTATTTTCATCTACAGGGAATATGATCGCAAACAAAAGCGATATGCATACAGTAAGGATTATCACTCTGGTGCCCTGTGATATGTCTTTGATAACAGGCAGCAGTGAAAAGAGCCAGCTTGCAGCCATTGATATTATGACTGCTATGCCTACGTGCCTGTCATCCCTTGATGCAGGAATAAATACTGCGATGAACATGCTGTAGAGAGCAATATTCAAAGCGTTTACGATATTGTCCGGAAGTATGCTGCCTGCAGCAACGCCGGCTGCTGTACCTCCTGCCCAGGCGGGTACTGTCAGCATAAGCGCACCGTAGGTATAGAAAGGCGAGAGCGGGGGCTTGCGTCCCACGGACACACCGAATATCTCATCCGTGATGCCAAAGCTCATTGCCATCCTGTGAATGGTAGAGGTTTCGGGAGCTATGCGCTGCGAAAGCGCAAAACTCATGAGTATGTACCTTAGATTGATAATAAGCTGAGAAAGTGCCATGGAGATGAAAGATCCGCCTGTTGATATGATGGTCAGAGCGGCAAACTCTCCCGCACTTGTGAAGTTTGAAAAACTCATTGCGGCTGCCTGCACAACATTCATGCCTGCATCCCTTGCCTGTATTCCGAGGGAAAAGGAAACCGCAAAATAGCCGAGGGCTATGGGAAGGCCGTCACGTAAGCCTTCGAGTAACTGTTTAGAATTCTTTTTCATAACCCGTGTATGATATCACAGTTTTGCAAAGCTGTAAAAATCTGCTATCATTTACTGCGTTATGAAAAAGGATGAGAAAAAGAAACGTATCCATTATCTTGATATGGCCAAGGCTGTGGCGGCATGCGCCGTCATCACCTGTCACAATACATATGCACCGGAAGGCTTAAGAAGCAGCGCCTGCACTCTTTGTGTTTCCATGTTCTTTATCATTTCGGGTATGCTTGATGCTCTTTCACACAAAGAGAAAAAGAGCCTTGCTGCGACGGCATCTGACAGGGCAGTCCGCCTGTTTGTGCCATATGCTTTTTTCTCATTCTTCTATGCACTTATCCTTATCAGGATGAATTATGCAAATAATGCTCCGGCCGGTATTTTTACCGGTATGGATGAGTTTATCTTAAAGACCCTGTCATTAAACGGGGCCTCAGTCCTGTGGTTTATTCCTGCCTTCTTTTTTTCTGAAATGCTGCTTATCCTGCTTCTTAAATTTGCAGATCGTATCAGCAACGGAAAGGGCAGAGCCGTATATGTGACAAGTGCTTTTGTCATAATTGCGCTGCTTGGGCTTCTTTCATTCTTTTCGTTAGAATTAAGAAAGTCGCATGAATTCTTTGCGGGAAAAGATTTTATGATGTATCTTGCGGGGACCCTTGTTAGGATACCGTTCTGTACTTTCCTTACGGCTATCGGATATTTTGTGACGGAACTCTGGAAAGCTGCGGCAAAGAAGACCGAAAAGAAACTGATAAAAATGGGACCCGCTGCAACGGATAAGCTTACACTTATTATTGATGCTGCATTGGGGCTGATACTGATCGCAGCTCACTGGGTTGTAGACCATCTGACACCTACATGTGATGTGAGGACACTTGCATTTCAGGATCCTTTGATATCTGTTGCCTCAATGCTTCTTGGAACATTTGGCTTCATTCTCATATTAAAGAGCCTTGAGCCATTGGCAGAGCGTTTCCCTTTAAATATTCCCGGTTTCTACGGCAGACATTCTCTGGAAGTGATGCTTACCCATATGGATCTTTATCCTTTGTATATTGCCGAGGTTATCAGCCTTAAGCTCATACAGTTTGTTCCGTTTTATCAGGTTTATGTACTTACGTTCATGATCCTTATTGGGGTTCTTATCATAGATATCCCTTATCTTTTTATTCTCGACAGGATCTGTCCTTTTATCATGGGTAGAAAAAATAATAAGCGCAATAAGTAATTATAACTTTCCACTCCGGCAGCCTGGTCTGACAGTATTTAAGAGAGCCTTAGCAGTTCTCGAAAATGCATAGATTCACCAGGAACGGGCTGCCATGGATGGCGGGCCGAGTGAACAACGCCACATGGATGTGGCGTGTGAACGGTTCCGGAAAAAATCAAAAGTCTGGGGCATTTTCGTAAGAACTGCTTGGCGAACGATCCACTGTCAGGCAAGGCTGCCGGTGGGAGGATGTCTTAGTGGGATTACTATCCCCCTGTCCGGGTTGTTTAACAGGCTTAATGAGTGTTATAATGCTAGTGCTGTGTTTAAGCATAAAAGGGGGCGTTACAGTTGGAAAAAAAGAAGACCATACGTTTTTTCATCATTACGGGTATTCTGCTCATCATATCTTTAGCAGCTACTATTGCTACATTCCATTCAGAGAAGCATGAGACCATAAAACTTGCAATGCGTGATGCCGTTTTGCATGACATCAACAAAGTGAGTGTGTTCGGGCTCGTAGAGGTGGATCCCTCACTGATAGCCGGTTTTATAGTAACGGCTTTTCTTCTGCTTTTTGCTTTATTTTTAAGGATATTTATCATACCGAAATTTCAGATCGTTCCGGGGCGTTTTCAGAGTCTTATTGAGCTCTGGGTAGAGACTTTCAGAAATCTGGCAAAGAGCAATTCTCCGCACAGATACAAAGTGCTTGGGGCTTATATCTTTGCTATCGGTTCTTACATCTTTGTGGGAACAATGTTTGAACTTTTAGGTCTTCAGGCGATAACGACAGAAGGTCATTCCATATCGCTGCCTGCTCCGCTGGCTAATATAAACGGTGCCATAGCGGCAGGATGTTTCTCATATCTGTTCATAATGTTCGGAGGCATCACATCAAATAAGATAAAGGGCGTGGGAAAGACTCTGAAAGAGTTTTCACTCCCCGTGTCCATGACTTTCCGACTTTTCGGCGCGCTGCTTTCGGGTATGCTCACCACAGAGCTTGTATATTATTACATCACTTTGAGCTTTGTGCTTCCCGTAGTAGTAGGCGTGCTTTTTACCGTGCTTCATGCATTGATACAGGCATACGTACTCACGATGCTTACAAGTGTATATTTTGGTGAAGTCACAGAACCGATCGTAAAGAAGAAAAAGAAAAAAATAACACCGGAGGAGAAAGAAAATGAGACTTAAATTTTTAAAGACAATGGCAGTTGTTCTCGGCGTGCTTATCATTGTATTTGCAGGAGCCGGCATCGGAGGCGCGATCAGTGCTAACGCTGCAGACGGTGCAGATCAGAAGACTGAAGCAGCTGCTGAAGAAAACAGTGATGTATCGGGCATTACGGGCAAGGCGATCGGTGCAGGTATAGGCGTCGGACTTGCTGCACTCGGCGGTGCTATCGGTATGGGTATTGCAGTCTCTAAATCAAGCGAGGGTGTTGCAAGACAGCCTGAAGCCGGCGGCAAGATACAGACAATGATGATGATGGGTCTTGTGTTCATAGAGACAGTCGTTATCTATGCACTTATCGTAGCGATACTTGTAATATTCGTACTCTGATCAATAAAGGACAAGGAGAACTGTTATGATCCTCGGAATAGATTTTATGCAGATATTCCTGCATCTGTTCAATATCATAATCCTTTTCGGAGGGCTGTATTATCTGGTGTACAAGCCTGTCGCAGCATTTATGGACAAGCGTGATGCCAAATATAAAGATATGAACGACAAATGGGAACAGAACCTCAGGGATGCGGAAGACTTAAGAGATAAGTATGAGAAAGCTCTTAAGGGCGCCGATGATGAGATCGCGGCAAAAAAGGCTGAGGCCGAAGCTGAGATCGCAGAGCTTAAGAAGAGCGAAACTGAGGCTGCACGTGCTGAGGCGGCAAAGATAATTGAGGATGCAAAGGCTGAAGGCGAGCGCAGGAAGGCAGGCATTGTTGACGGTGCAAAGGGCGACATCACACGTATGATAGAGGAGGCTGCCAGAAAGATCATGGATGCCGATGACAATGCATCAGCATTCGATTCATTTCTTAATGAGACAGAGAAACAGTCTGCCGGAGGGAAAGTCTGATGCCCGCAAATGATGCTAACAATCAAGCGCCGGAAAAAGCGATAATACGAAGTGCCGTCTCGCCTGATGCAGGTCAGAAGGCAAGATTTGATGCTTTCCTGCTCAGAAAATACGGACGCGTATTCGATATTGTCTGGGAAAAAGACGAGAATCTTAAACGTGGCTTTATATTAAAGGCAGCTGATGATATCTATGATTGGACTCCGAAGGGGCGTTTTACCCAGCTGGCCGAAATGCTCGAGGATCTTGCCAGAGGTGATGATGAAGATGATATCATCACACTCTATAAGGATTCGATTTTTAAATGGGAACCTGCTGTCAATCCGGCTGAGGAGGGCGTGGTTCTTTCTGTAGGTGACGGCATAGTTATTGCTGACGGTCCGAAGAGTGCAGTATACGGAGAGATAGTTGTCTTTGAATCAGGTGTAAAGGGCATGGTCCAGGATCTTAGACCTGATTCTGTCGGTGTCATTCTTTTCGGTGATGATTCATCCGTTCATGAAGGTGACAGGGTAAAGCGTACCAAGAAGACCGCAGGCATACCTGTAGGTGAAGCTTTTCTTGGAAGAGTAGTCAATGCTCTGGGTGAACCCATAGATGGTCAGGGAAAGATCAAGGCTTCTGATTACAGAGCCGTGGAATCACCGGCACCTGATATCATTTCGAGACAGTCAGTTGATACTCCCATGAACACGGGACTTATTTCCATAGATTCCATGTTCCCCATAGGAAGAGGCCAGCGAGAGCTTATCATTGGCGATCGCCAGACCGGAAAGACAACGGTTGCGACCGATACCATACTTAATCAGAAGGGCAACGGAGTTATCTGCATTTATGTTGCGATAGGACAGAAGTCATCCAGTGTTGCCCATCTTGTAAACAGTTTAAAGAAGCAGGGTGCGCTGGACTATACGATAGTCGTATGTGCATCTGCATCGGAGACGGCACCCATACAGTATATAGCACCCTATGCCGGCGCGGCGCTTGGTGAGTATTTCATGTACAAGGGACGTGATGTGCTGATCATTTATGATGATCTCTCCAAACATGCCATTGCTTACAGAGCACTTTCGCTTCTTCTTGAGAGGTCTCCCGGAAGAGAAGCTTATCCGGGTGATGTTTTCTATCTGCACTCAAGGCTTCTTGAAAGAGCAGCAAGGCTTTCAGATGAAAAGGGCGGCGGAAGCATGACTGCGCTTCCCATAGTAGAGACCCAGGCAGGCGATGTGTCTGCGTATATACCGACAAATATCATTTCCATAACAGACGGACAGATTTTCTTAGAGAGCAATCTGTTCTTCTCCGGACAGAGACCTGCCGTAAACGTTGGTCTTTCTGTATCACGAGTAGGTGGTGCGGCTCAGACCAAGGCCATGAAGAAGGCAGTTGGAAGTTTAAGACTTGATCTTGCGCAGTACAGAGAAATGGAAGTCTTCACACAGTTCTCAAGCGATCTTGATGAAGCTACTTCAAAGAGACTGAAATACGGAAAGAATCTGATGGAACTGCTCAAGCAGCCTCAGGCTCATCCTTTCTCACTTCATGAGCAGGTTATAATTCTCTGTGCGGCTATAGGTCATGCAATGGATGAGATACCGGTTGAAAGGATACTTGAATTCAGAACAGAGATGCTTCGCAATTTTGAACTTACCGAGGGAGATCTTTGCAGGCGTATCGATGATACAGGAGTGCTTTCTCCTGAGGATAAGGAAGCGATAGTAAATAAAGCTATTTCACTTGCAGAGGATAAGATAAAGCGCATTGCCGAACATAAATGAGATCAAAAACAGGATATCGAGTGTTAAGAGCACGAAGAAGATAACCGGTGCGATGTATCTTATCTCTTCTGCAAAGATGCAGCGCGCAAGAGAAAATCTTTCGCGTGTGCGTCCTTTTTTTGAAGCGCAGATGGTAGAGATAAAAAAGATATTCGAGCATGCGGGAGATTTCAGCTCTCCTTATTTTGATGTTAAAGAAGGCGGGAAAACAGGCTATATAGTGATCACTGCAGATAAAGGTCTCGCCGGTGCATTCAACTTAAATATCATGCATGAATATGAAAAGGCCGTGCGCATGAATCCAAACTCATGTGTTTATGCGGTGGGTGATACAGGCATAAGATATTTTGCAAATCATAAGATACATGTGGCAGGCGAGTTTCATGAGAGAGCTCCTTTTCCGTCACACAAATGGGCCAGGAAGATAGCTGCTGCGATCCTTGATGATTATTTGGAGGGAGAGGTATCAGAGCTGCGCATAATCTATAACGATGTCGAGAGTGAGTTAACTTATGTTGTAAAGAATGAAAGACTGCTGCCATTTGAACATGTTGATTTTGTATATAGCGGTGGGCAGACAATTAAGGACGGCTACAGCGGTTCACTCAGTCCCGATGAGACTGAAGAAAATGTTGAATATCATTTCAGCAAGGAAGGTACGGAACTAAGGTTTGAACAGCCGCCGGAAGAGATCCTTGATCTGATAATGCCGCAGTATCTGGCAGGCTGTATATTCGGCGCACTAACAGACAGTTTCTGTGCTGAGCAGAGCGCCAGGATGGCAGCAATGAAAGCTGCAAGCGATAATGCCGATGCGCTTCTTTCGGAACTCAGGATAGAATTCAACAGAGTGCGTCAGGGAGCTATAACCCAGGAGATAACTGAGGTGGCAGCAGGCGCAAGAGCACAGAAGAAACGCAGGCAGGCAAAAGCACTGCAGAAAAAGGCATCTGTGAAAAAAGCCATATAAAGGGGAAAAGATTTGAACGAGAAGAAGCAGACAAAAGGTCGTATAGTGAGCATTTCAGGCCCGGTTATAGATGTGAGATTTGCACAGGGCGACTTGCCGGGACTCAGGGAAGCTCTTTATGTTGATACCGAAGATGGCAGGAGAGTGATGGAAACAGCATCGCTCATGGAGGATAATATCGTCCGCTGCATCATCCTTTCGGGTTCGGAAGGGCTTGCAAGAGATATGGAGGTCATCGCAACAGGTGATGGAATTCAGGTCCCTGTCGGAAAAGCTACGATAGGCAGGATGTTCAACGTATTGGGTGAGCCTATAGATGGCGGTGAAAAGATAGCAGATGACAATGAGAGATGGTGCATTCACAGGCCTGCTCCTTCTTTTGAGCAGCAGAGTGAAGCAGTCGATATACTGGAGACAGGTATCAAGGTCGTGGATCTTCTTGAGCCCTATGCAAAGGGTGGAAAGATCGGTCTCTTTGGAGGTGCCGGCGTAGGTAAGACCGTGCTCATCCAGGAACTCATACATAACGTGGCAATGGAGCATGGTGGATATTCGATATTTACAGGTGTAGGCGAACGCTCCAGGGAAGGCAATGATCTCTGGAACGAGATGAAAGAAAGCGGCACCATTGATAAGACAGCCATGGTATTCGGACAGATGAACGAGTCTCCGGGTGTCAGAATGAGAGTCGCACTTACCGGGCTTACCATGGCTGAATATTTCAGAGATGTTGAGAACAGAGATGTGCTTCTCTTCATAGATAACATATTCCGTTTTGTACAGGCAGGCTCGGAGGTTTCAACACTGCTTGGCCGCATGCCTTCTGCAGTAGGTTATCAGCCCACTCTTGCTCAGGAAATGGGTATGCTTCAGGAACGCATCACATCCACCGGCAAAGGTTCGGTTACATCGGTACAGGCTGTATATGTGCCTGCAGACGATCTGACGGATCCTGCGCCTGCTACCACCTTCTCTCATCTTGATGCCACCACGGTGCTTTCAAGAAAGATCGCCGAGCAGGGTATATATCCTGCAGTTGATCCTCTTGAATCAACATCAAGGATACTTGAGGAATCCGTTGTGGGTAAGGAACATTACGAGACTGCAAGAGAGGTGCAGCGCTACATTCAGAAATATAATGAGCTGCAGGATATCATTGCGATCCTGGGTATGGATGAGCTCTCAAATGATGACAAAGCTATCGTTACAAGAGCCAGAAGGATGATCAGATTCCTTGCTCAGCCCATGTTTGTTGCCGAGAAGTTTACCGGCATGTCAGGCGTGTATGTGCCCAGGGAAGAGACGGTAAGGGGATTTAAGGAGATCCTTTCCGGAAAGTATGATGAGCTTCCCGAAGAAGCTTTCTATAATGTCGGAACTATTGATGATGCTGTTAAAAAGGCGGAGACACTTAAGTGAAGTCGTTTGATCTGAAAATACTTGAAGCCGACAGCGTTTTTGAAAAGGGGGAGGCGCTGTCGATAACAGTGCCCACACCTGACGGTGAACTGTGCTTCATGGCTGATCATGAACCTACGGTATGTGCCGTGACGGAAGGGTTAGTGCATTATACACTGGCAGGTGATCTGGAGGATGATCTGCTTCATTATGCTATAGTCTCCTCGGGGCTTATGCGTTTTGAAAATAATGAAGCCCTGCTGCTTGTGGAGAGCGCAGAAGATCCGGTAGAGATAGATGCGATCCGTTCAAAGGAAGCCCTTAAGGCAGCCAGAGATGAACTTAAGCTTAAACAGGGAAGAGTGGAGACGCAGATGGCCGAAGCCAAGATAAGAAGGGAACTGAACCGCGGTGACCAGAAACAGAAGCACGGGACCATTAAGAAGGCAGAATAGACATGCACTTTTGCATATGATATAATTTTCCCATATATTTAATAAAGGAGAGCTTGGAGATGGAAAATAATGCATCTGATATCAGGAATCTCATGGATACGCTTACATCAGGCGATGACAGTACCGGTGCGGCTGCAGGCCAGGTGATGCGACAGAGCGATATTGACTACCTTGTTTCACTTCTTCAGGAGCTCGAAAAATATCGTGCCATTGGCACACCGGAAGAGTGCGCGGAATATAAGAAAAAAGCAATCGGCTGACGGCTATTCAGGATTATATTTGGGAGATCCGGGAGACCGGGTCTCTCTTTTTGGTTAAAGATTATGTCTGAAAGATTAAAGAGATCACTGGTGTTGCAGGGCTCGGTACTTGCGATCGCCGGTCTTATTTCAAAGGCCATAGGGTTTATCTACAGGATACCGATGGCCAATATTATGGGGAACGAAGGTAACGGACTGTATTCTGTTGCGTTCGGAATTTATAATATCGCTCTGACTCTTTCTTCCTACAGCATGCCTCTTGCAGTTTCAAAGCTTATGAGTTCAAGACTTTCGGAGGGCAGGAACAAGGATGCTCACAGGATATTCAGTATTTCATTCATATTTGCACTGATAATGGGCTCACTCGCGTGGGCGGGCCTTCTTTTCGGTGCCAATTTCTTTGCGGAGCTTTATCAAAAGCCGGGACTTCAGTATCCGCTTTTTATCCTTGCACCCACAACCTTTATCGTTGCGCTTCTTGGAACATGCAGAGGCTATTTCCAGGGACACAGAAACATGGTTCCAACTGCAGTATCGCAGGTGCTGGAGCAGATCGTGAATGCGATAGTAAGTGTTCTTGCGGCTTCGCTGTTTGTTAAGATGGCAGAGGATACGACGCGTGATTTTGATGTGTCACGCGGAGCGGCAGGTGCTGCAGGCGGTACCATGGGAACACTGGCAGGTGCGGCAGTAGCCCTGTTTATGTTTATATTGCTTATTGTAATGAATCTGCGAAAAATAAGAGCGGAGAGGAATAGCGGAGAAGAATCGAATGAAGATACTGCCGTCCTCTGGAAGGCTCTTTTTCTGACTGTGTTCCCTGTGATCATGAGCCAGACTGTTTATCAGCTGGGTTATACGATAGATGATCTTATCTTCGGAAATATAATGGTGAGAGTGCGTGGTATTTCTGAAAGAGAGACCACAATACTCCAGGGCATATTCAACACCCAGTACAATCAGATGATAAACCTTCCGGCGGCCATAGCGGTGGCTTTTTCGTCAGCAGTTCTTCCGTCTATTGTGGGAGCCTATACAAAGGGTGAGATAGCTGAAGTGAGAAAGAAGATGGATACGGTATTCCGATTTAACCTTCTGATAGCTTTCCCTTCGGCATTGGGGCTTTCCATCCTGGCTCATCCGATCATGGATGTGCTTTTTCCTGCACTTGGAGAGTATCATGGCACCGCGGTCATATTGCTCTTTACCGGTTCGTCGGCTGTTATCTTTTATACACTATCGACGCTCTCTGCCTCCATGCTGCAGGGCATGGATCATATGTGGGCGCCGGTAAAGCATTCAGCGATATCTCTTGTGGTACATGTGCTGATACTTACGTTGCTTCTGCTCTTTACACCGCTTAAATCAGGCGCATTAGTCATAGGAAATGTAACATTCCCCATGCTTACGTCGATACTGAATATCCGGAGTCTCAAAAAACTGGCTGATTATCGTCTTGATGTGAAAGGAATGCTGATAAAGCCTCTTCTTGCAGCACTGGTTATGGAAGCGGTCTGCTTCATCGTGTATTTTGCTACAGACAGACTTGGCGGGAGCAGCCTGCTTCAGCTTATACTGCCGTTGATCGCAGGTATGGCAACATATATCCCTCTTATGTTTAAGATGGTTCCGGCTGAAGATCTGGCACGCATGCCAATAATAAAGAAATTTGTAAAAAAACATAAATGATCATGACACGTATCTATGTTTGTACACACAAACCTTTTACAGCACCTCCTGATAAGATCTATGTCCCGCTTCTCTGCGGGGCAGCGCTTCACCCTGAATTAAGATCATATGGATATATGCCGGATGACACCGGAGATAATATCTCTTCCAAAAACCCATACTACAGTGAACTTACAGGTCTTTATCACATTTATAAAAATGATCTGTCTTCAGATATCCTCGGACTTGCCCATTACAGGAGATACCTTCTTAATGATAACGGCAAGCTGTTTACGGAGGAGAAGGTAAGAGAAGCGCTTAAGTATCATGATATCATCACAACCAAACAGATAGTGCTTGATTATCCCTATGAAGAGGCCTTTGGCGGAAAGCATGATCCGGCTGATTTCAGGATACTAAGAGATGTAATGCAGAAGTTGCATCCGGAATGCATGGATGAATTTGAACGAGCAGCAAATGGGACACATACCTATTTTGCAAATATGATGATAGCCGGGCGTGATGTCTTTTGTGAGTATGCAGACTGGCTTTTTGAGATACTCTTTGCTATGGAAGAATATGTCGATATGACCGGTTATAACGACTATCAGAAAAGGCTGTACGGTTTTGTATCGGAGCTGCTCCTTATGGTCTGGATACGTAAGAATGGGCTAAAAGTAAAAGAGTGTTCTGTTGCCGTGATGGGGGAGAAGAAGGAAACGAAAGAACTTCTGGATCATCTCCGTTCTCTTATAGATCAGGGCGATACGGATGGCGCTGCGGCGTGTTTTATGGAAGCATATAAAAAGCGCCCTGATATATTGATGGAAGCTTCGGATGTGAACGGAGAGCTAAAAAAACTTGCATTTAAAATTGCAGATATGTTAAAAGCCGGGGAATGACCCGGCTTTTTGTCGTTTATTTTTTCATCCTGTAGGGCTGATCGGCAGGGAAGCCGCCCATGATCTTCTGCATTCCTCGCTGGTTTGCATCCTTTGAATTCTTCCAGTCGGCATCCTGATTCTCGTAATCGTATTTTTCGATAAGCCAGTTCACATCTTCCTGCATACGGTCAAGATTCTTCTGCATGAGAGGAATGAGTACGTTGTAGAAATCTTCAAGTTCTTTAGCGGAAAGCTGTTCATCCGCAGCTTTGCATATCTCTCCGAAATGTGAGATACAGAAACCATTGCTGTTTAAAATCTTGTTTTTAAAGCTGTCATCTTTTTTCCAGAGAACAAAGAAAGTATCGACATATCTCTTCCTTATCTCGGCCATATGGTCGCATATATAGCAAGTATCGTTTAAGCTGTCAGTCCAGTCTGTGATGGGATTAACAGCCTTCTTTCCCTTGAAGCGGTCTGCAAGCCCCATCTTGGCAGGTTTATAATCTTTGGAGATCTTTTCAAAATCGGCTCTCAGCTTCATGTAACGCGTCTTCAGTATCCAGGCGTTACCAAGTGTATTTCCGTAAGTGAACATCTTATGCATATGTTCCCTGCAGAAGCCTTTTTTGTCCGTAAGTTCTCTTACGTCAGGCTCCATGTATGAAGCACAGGAACCGAGCACGAAATCCATCGTGTCCTGTTCGAGCAGTTTTTCCACGTTGCAGAGAGGGCATTCGCCGCCTGCATCAACTGCATCATTAAGAGGTATGGTATAAAGTTTCTCTTTCATGTATGTAGACTCCCTTCGGGCGTTATTACTATCATAGCTCTTCGTGCTGAGAATAGTAACTGAGCTTTATTTACCAAATCAGTATACCATACTCGCAATATCTAATTGTGATATAATCGTCTGGTGTTTTTGAGAATTTTGAGAAACCGCATGCGCGGATTTCTCTTCTTGGAGGTAATCTGTTTGAAAGAAATGTCGATACATTTCTTTCAAACTCCAAATTGGTGCAAATAAAGACGCCTTCGGCGTGTGCACCAATTTGCCAGCTCAGAGAAACCGCATACGCGGATTTCTCTTCGTGGAGGTATAACAATGAGAAATGGATTTATAAGACTGATCTCAGGCATCATGACAGCAACAATAACAATACAGTCTTTTGCCGGAGGGGCAGGGGTAGTCCTTGCTGAGGATAATAAGCAGACAGAGGTGCAGGCAGAAAATGCCGCAGCCGATACTACGCTTCCGTCAGGCCCGCGTAAGGACAGTAAGGGAAATACGGTATGGGACTGTGTGACCTTTGGAAGCTATCTGATGGATGCATCGGAAAATGCAATTAAGCAGCCGATAAAGTGGCGTGTCTTAAATGTTGCAAATGACGGCACGGCCTTCCTGCTTGCAGATAAAGCTCTTGATATAACTGAATACAATAAGCAGTATAAGGAAGTCACATGGGAGAGCAGCTCGGTTCGTTCATTCCTTAATAATGACTTTTATGAGGCAGCCTTTTCCGATGCTGAGAAGGAAGCTGTAAAGTCTGTTGAAAATGTAAATGAAGATAATCCCATATGGGGAACCGATGGTGGCAGCAGCACAACGGATAAGGTTTTCTGCCTTTCTCTTGAAGAAGCCACAGATCCTGCATATGGTTTCAGCGATCCGTATCTTTCTGAGGATGTTTATATCACGGCTGCCGATCCTGCGCGTGTGGCAGCAGATACCGCAAATACGGCAGGCAAGGACGGCTACTATGCTGCTGCATCGGGAAATGCGGCATATTACTGGCTCAGGACTCCCGGCTATAACAATATGACTGCTGCCGGCATAAGCAGCAACGGAGCTGTATGCGCCAGCCTTACATATGTGGGACGCCGTATCATATCGGTACGTCCTGCAGTGAAGGTTATGCTTACAGGCAATGAAGCAGTATGGACGGCGGCAGGGACAGAGAGCAGCGCGGCTGCATCTGCTGCTATAAAGGGCGTTCAGAAGGAAGTGTTTCCTACAAGTGCACCTGATGTAAAGAAGATAAGCTTTGCTTCAGGTATAAAGGCAAAGCAGAATGTTGCCACAGCGGATACTGTGGCTGCTCCCGCAAAACTCGGATTTAAGGTGACTCTTAAAGAAGGTGAGGCAAGTGTTAATGTTATCGCAGGTAATCCTCATGTAGTAAGTGTAGTTAATTACAATGACTCGGAAGCTTCTTTAAGATTCAATGGCCCCGGAAAAGGCTATGTAACTGTTCAGAGCGGAACAAAGACAAAGACCGTAAACTATACCGTAAAACAGCATGCAGGAAAACTTGATGCTTCCGTTAATGAAGTTATCGTAGTAAAGAAAGGCGAGAGCATAAGACTTAATGCAAGGCCCGACAATGCCACGACAGATACCATAAAGTGGGCTGTAGTCGGTGATAAGTCAGTCTGCAGTATAAGCAGTCTGGGCATGCTTAAAGGAAAGAAGGCCGGTGAAGCTGAAGTTACCGCTACTCCCTGTGACGGCAAGACAAAGTATACGGATAAAGCGATCACCTTTAAGATAAAGGTTGAAGAAGGTGAGAAACAGACAGTAGAACCTGCTGATGTTTCCATTAATTTCCTGGGTAACAGGACAATGTATACGGGTGAGAAGGCATATATCAATGCTGATATCACACCTGCTTCGTACAATACAGGTAAGCCTGTGAAATACAAGATCATCGAAGGTAAGGGTGTCATCGCTGTCGATCAGTACGGACATGTTACCGCAAAGAAGCCCGGTACTGCAAAGATAGCAGTCATCTGCGGCAGTCTGGACAGCAACAGCCTTGGCGAAGATAAGGTGGTAACGATAGAAGTAAAGGAGCCTGTAAGACTCTTTAAGATAAGCAAGTCATATGCAAAGGTAAAAGCTTCTGCAAAGGGAAAGAATCTCCAGCTTGCAGTAAAGTCAACTCCTTCGCTTAAGACTCTCATCGGAAGAGGTACGGTGGAAGTTACCTGGAAGGTAAACACACCGGGAAGCCTTGTCACTGTTGCTGATGGCTTTGTTGATAAGAAGGATGGAAAGATCAAATTCCATATCCCTTCGGACGCCGGAAATACCGTAGTCACGGCAGATATTTATGATAAGGTCCTGGACAGGCATTATGAGACAAGCTGCATGATAGATATGAACAAGCCTGCAGCAGGTTCGTCGGTTACGCCCGATATGTGTATTTCATCAATGAGCACGGCGGATATGATAAATGTCTATGATCATGGTGCGAGACCTGATGATGAAGGCAATGATACGGGTGCGATCAGAGAAGCTATAGAATATGCTAACGGCATTAAAACCGTTGATGATGAAAAGGATCCGAGAAATACAGTATATATTCCAAAGGGCACTTATTATATTGACGGAAAATGGGAAGGAATAAAGATGCTCGATGATGTATGTCTGATCATCGATCCGGAAGCTGTCCTTCTGCAGGAAAGATCCGATGGAGAGCAGGAATCCGGTTTAGTAACTTTCACGGATGTAAAGAATGCGACGGTTATCGGTGGCAAGTTAGTGGGTGACAGGAGGATGCATCCCGGTGTCAGCAATGCAAACTACAACAAGTCTCAAAATCAGCATGGCGTGAGGATACTCGGTGGCGAGAACAACTCCGTTGTGGATATGGAGATAACGGATAATCTCGGAGACGGTATATATCTGGGTTCAAAAGGCCAGAAAGAAGCACTTCACGGCGCAAAGGGAGTTTTGATCGATAACTGTACTCTTTACGATAACAGAAGACAGAATATCTCGATCATTACCGCACAGGATGTAAGGATAACACACTGCACATTGAACTACATGTTAGACAAGAGCGAGAGCATGATGATGCGCTGCAATATTGACATAGAGCCCAATGCTCCCAAGGGTTCAAAGACTGTACCCGATAATATGATATGCAGAAACATCCTTATAGAGGATACCGTGATGAGGGGAAAGACTTCAGGTATAGGTGACGGATCTTCATATTTCGGTGTTGTAACCAATGCATATCCTCATAACAGAAGCTGGAAGACCTGTGAAAATGTTACCGTAAACAGATGTACTGTATACGGCGATTTCGGAAACTATTCCGGAAGCAGTTTTACCATCAGCAATTCGACCATCACGGGCACGCTTTTTGACGGACGCGGCACAAAGATCGTTAACTCAAAGATAGCGGCCGTGTCAAAGTGGGACTAAGATTATTTGATCCGGGGTATGTTCGATCAAGTCGGAACATGCCCCTTTCATCAGATGCTTATTTTTGTTAAAATAGCACACAGATTTTTGTTTATCAGAGGAGACTGGGAAGAATGGCTTTTGAAGACGGATTTGTAGAATTCATGGTGGAAAAAAAGACCACTACTAAGGATGTGATTATAAGAGGACTGTCCTGGGGACTTATGGCTGCTGTATTGATAGCGCCTTATCCGTTTTTCGGCAGTCCTATTTATGTTCCTATGGCCCTGTTCATAGAGATATTTCTGTGGCTTGGCTATCGTTATTTTGTGATAAGACATACCAATACAGAGTATGAGTATTCATACTGTGATAAGGAGATCACGATCGATCGCATAATGAACAAGGAGAAGAGAAAGACAGTATTCTCCTGCACCATAGACAGGCTTAATGTTTTAGCACCTGTCGGTTCATATCATCTCGATGGTTTCAAACCCTCTGAAGAAAAGGATTTTTCAAGCGGTACGGATGGCAAGGGATATGCGCATTATGTGCTTATCTGTGACGAGAAGAAAAAAATTCTCCTTGATTTGTCGCCGGAGTTTGTTAAAATAGTTCAAAATAATGCACCGAGAAAAGTATTTACGGCATGATTAACCGTCATTAAACAAGGAGGAAGGAATGGGAAAGATTATCGGAGAAGGCATTACATTCGATGATGTACTGCTTCAGCCCGGGTATTCCGAAGTGATACCCAATCAGGTGGATCTCACCACCAATCTCACCAAGAAGATAAAACTGAATATCCCCATGATGAGCGCCGGCATGGACACCGTGACCGAGCACCGTATGGCCATCGCGATGGCACGTCAAGGAGGACTTGGAGTTATCCATAAGAATATGTCCATTGAAGAGCAGGCTGCAGAAGTGGACATGGTAAAGCGTTCAGAGAACGGAGTTATCACAGATCCGTTTTCACTCTCTCCCGATCATACACTGGCAGACGCTGATGCACTCATGGCAAAGTACCGGATTTCCGGTGTGCCTATCACAGAAGGCAGAAAGCTTGTCGGTATCATAACAAACAGAGATCTTAAGTTCGAAACTGATTTCACTAAGAAGATACGTGAGTCAATGACAAGTGAGAATCTTGTCACAGCAAAGGAAGGCACCACACTTGAGGAGGCAAAGGCTATACTTGCCAGATCAAGAAAGGAAAAGCTTCCCATCGTAGATGATGATTTTTCATTAAAAGGACTCATTACAATAAAGGATATTGAAAAGGCTATCAAGTATCCCTATGCGGCAAAAGATTCGCAGGGAAGACTTGTATGCGGAGCAGGTGTAGGTATCACCGCAAATGTTCTGGACAGAGTTGAGGCTCTCGTTAAGGCAGGTGTTGATGTTATCGTTCTGGATTCCGCTCACGGTCATTCTGCAAACGTTATAAAATGCGTTAAGATGATAAAGGAGAAGTTCCCCGATGTACAGCTTATCGCAGGTAATGTTGCAACAGCCGAGGGTACAAGAGATCTTATCGAGGCAGGTGCTGACTGCATAAAGGTTGGTATCGGACCCGGTTCCATCTGCACTACGCGTATCGTTGCAGGTATCGGTGTACCTCAGATCACAGCGATCATGGACTGCTATGCGGTTGCAAAGGAATATGACATTCCTATCATCGCAGACGGCGGTATCCAGTATTCAGGTGATATAACAAAGGCTATCGCAGCGGGCGGTTCTGTCTGCATGATGGGTTCGATCTTTGCAGGCTGTGATGAAAGCCCGGGAACATTTGAACTTTTCCAGGGACGTAAATACAAGGTATACCGTGGCATGGGTTCCATCTCAGCCATGGAGAACGGTTCCAAAGACAGATACTTCCAGGAAAATGCTAAAAAGCTTGTTCCTGAAGGTGTTGAAGGAAGAGTAGCATATAAGGGACTTGTTGAAGATACTGTATTCCAGCTTCTCGGAGGTCTCCGTGCAGGAATGGGATACTGTGGGGCAAAGGATATTAAAACACTTCAGGAGACCGGCAGATTCGTAAAGATCTCTGCAGCGGCTCTGAAGGAAAGTCATCCTCATGATATACATATCACGAAGGAAGCACCAAACTACAGCGTAGACGACAAGTAATACGGAATCACTTCTCCCCCCGTATCAAGATCGATACGGGGGATTTTACGTGTTAGCTGTTTCACAGTTTTTACACAGATTTTACTCAGATTGAACATATTTTTTCTTTATACTCATTACAGGTAAGGAAACAAAGAGAGGTCCCTAATGAGCGGGATATTTAAAAGAGTAGAAAAAAAATATCTGCTTACAAAAGAACAGAGTACAAAGTTTATCGAGCTTTTAGGCGATCGTATAGAGGATGACAGATATACCGACTATACGATATGCAATATTTATTATGATACGAAAAAGAATGACCTGATCCGCTGGTCGCTTGATAAGCCCAAGTATAAAGAAAAATTCCGCTTAAGATGTTACGGGGAAGCGGGAGAAGATACCACGGTGTATCTGGAACTTAAGAAGAAATATAAAGGCATTGTCTATAAGAGACGAGTTGAAATGCCTATGAAAACAGCGGCAGCATATCTTGAAGATGGTATATATCCTAAAGAATATGACTGCCAGATACTTAAGGAGATCGATTACACCTTAAAGTATTATGAGCTGAAACCCAGCGTGTATCTGGCTTATGACAGGAAGGCTTATATCGTTAAGGATGATCCTGAGATACGCTTTACCATTGATGAGAATATCAGAAGCAGGAAAAATGATATGGATCTCAGAAAAGGTGATGACGGTGAAAAGCTGTATGACGGTGATGTGAAGCTTCTTGAAATAAAGGCTCCGGGAGCGCTGCCTCTCTGGTTTGTAGAGATCCTTGACGGACTTTCGATATATTCCACATCATTCTCTAAATACGGAAGGGTATACCAGAACAGGCTGCAGAAGGAACTGGAAGCACTTGATATAGAAGATGAGCTGATGACCAGATATACATTACAGCAGCTTGAATATCTTGCGGCGGGAAATGCTGCAGAAGAAATGGCATGATCTGAAGGGAGATTTTAATGTTTACAAATATACTGCTTGATACGGCCGGAACGGCCACAACCGTAGGGGCTCTGGGATGCCTTTTGGCTTCGCTTATATGCGGCCTTATAATCTCACTGCTCTATATGTACAAGTCAGAATATACACGCAGCTTTGTTATCGGCCTGATACTGCTTCCGGCTCTGGTCCAGATCGTTATCACGGTGGTCAATGGAAACCTCGGTGCATCTGTTGCCGTAATGGGTGCATTTTCACTTATACGTTTCCGCTCGGTGCCCGGAACATCAAAGGATATAACGTTTATATTCTTTGCAATGGCTACAGGTCTTGCCAACGGAATGGGATATGTGGTTTACAGCGGTGCAACTGTGGCTCTGCTTGCACTTGTATATCTTCTTCTTGTATCACTCCATTACGGTGAGGGCAGCAGGAATGAGAAGAGCTTAAAGGTGCTTATACCGGAATCACTGGATTATACATCTGTGTTTGATGATATCTTTGAAGAGTATCTTTCCAAGTTTGAACTTATAAAAGTTAAGACAGAGGATCTTGGAAGTATCTTCGAGCTGAATTATATGATCACAATGAAAGATGTTGCGAAGGAGAAAGAATTTGTGGATGCTCTCCGAACACGCAACGGAAATCTTACGATCATCTGTTCCAGGCCTGTCGCAAAGACGCCGGAGGAGATGTAGAGCCGGATATAGAGAAAAAAAGGACTGCCGGCCGGCAGCCCTTTTTCGTTACAGAGTTATAGGAGGTACATATATGAAGAAACGAGCAGCAGCCCTTTTTATGAGCGGAATTATGATATTTACTGTCGGATGTGCACAGGGAAAAGATCAGACGGCCACAGGGTCTGTGGAGGCAACCGAAAGTGCAGGAGCCGCAGATGGAAATGAAGGAAGTCTCATAACCGCTGTAAATGCCAGACAGGACGGAAGTACCGTGGATATAGACTTAAGCGAACGGGCATATAATGTTGATTTCCCGGAATATAATACGTCCTATGATTATAAGGAATGGGATAAGAATGATGTCACATATATAAGTTTTGCAGGAGAGAGTGCTGAAGTAAAAGGTAAGGATGCCGGCGGAGTGAAAGCTGAAGACGGTACCGTAACCATAAGATCTAAAGGTACTTATGTATTGTCCGGCAATCTGGACGGAAAGATCGTAGTGGATACAGCTGAAGAAAAGTGCAGGCTTATCCTTAACGGTGTCACGATCGTTTCGAAGGATGGAACTGCTATATATGGAAAAAGCGCCAAGAATCTGTACATTTCCATTGAGGATGGTACGGAGAACAGTATCAGTGATGCGGTGGAATATACTGCAGGTGATGATGACGGAAAGAGCGATGCGGCAATTTACTCCAAATGTGATCTGATCTTTAACGGTACAGGTACACTTAATATTACCGGTAATAACAGCGGAGCCGTGCACGGCAAAGACGATCTGATATTCAGAGACGGAACTTATATCGTGGATGCGGTTGACGACGCCATAAAGGGTAAAGATACCCTTCAGATATATGACGGCAATTATAAGATAGAGGCCGGCGAGAAGGGGCTTTCATCGACAAATGATACCGATGAAGGCAGGGGCGATCTTTATATTGAGGGCGGAAGCATAAGTATTACTGCCGGAGATGATACCGTGAATTCAAACCGTAATGTGCTTATAGTCGGAGGAGATCTTTCGCTTTCCGGCGGTGATGATGGCATTCATGCGGATGAAAACGTTCTTATATATGGTGCGTCTGTGGATATCAAAGAAAGCAATGAAGCATTGGAAGCAAAAGTCATCGATCTGACAGGAAGTGATGTGAAGGCAAATTCAAGGGATGACGGACTTAATGCGGCAGGTGCAGACTCATCAGGAGCAGCTTCTGATCCTATGGCAGGAAATGCTGACAATATCATTTATATAGACGGTGGCTCCTTATATGTGAACGCAGGCGGTGATGGCCTCGACAGTAATGGATATATTTATCTGTATGATGGTGATGTGACAGTTGATGGTCCGGAAAATGATGGAAACGGCTTCTTTGATTATGGTATTGAATTTGTGATGACAGGCGGTAATCTGATCGGTGCGGGTTCATCCGGTATGCTACAGGCTGTATCGGACAGCTCTCCTGTAAAATGTCTTATAGTGGGAACCGGGTATAAAGAGGGCGGAACAGAGGTGACCGTTAAGGATAAAGACGGTGATACGGTGGCAGCTTTCGCTCCTGCAAAGTCATACCGGGCAGTTGTGTTTGCAGGCTCATACCTTCAGGATGGTAAAACCTATGAAGCATATGTTTCGGATTCCGATGCAGCTCTTGGTGAGATAACTATAAATGAGACTGTAAATATCATAGGAGATGTAAAGATGCATGGAGGTCAAGGGGGTCCCGGAGGTTTCGGAGGTTTCGGAGGTCCCGGAGGCCCGGGAGGTAAGCACGCACCGGACGGAAAGGACTTTAAGGAAGGCAAGCCTGCACCTGAGGCTGAGCCCGAAAACTAAATTGCCAAAGGATATGCTGATTTGATAGAATATGCAGGTTGTGTATTATTGTTACTATTACAGTATGAGGGCTGTGAATAGTGACTTTGTATTGTCAGATCAGGGGGAGATATGTCATCTTCAAAGAAAAATAAAAGTAAGATTTTTAATGCCAAAGCGGGTAACAGCAACGGCTATAATGATAAAAAGGTAAAAAGGGGCGGAAATAAAGGGCCGGTCAGGGCATTTTCGTTTCCGGCTTATATTCTTGGGATAGTCAGCGTTATATATGCTGCTCTTCTGTTTGTGATCTATCCTCTTTATTACGAGGATATGTATTACAACATGGTTTATGCCAAGTGGCATTTCTTCAAAACTATCACCTTTGGACTTTCAAATGAATACGGCAAACTTATAGTGCCCTTTACACCGCTCCTTGTATTGGTTTTTATTATCCTCTTTTATGTTGTGGGTAAGGGGGATGCGCTTAAGGAGACATTCACCAGATGGAAGCAGGCTCTTCCTGTGTGGATATGCCTTGCCGTATATATTACGGTCGCATTCATTTCGACTATCGCCACGCCTTACGGTGATGACATACTCTGGGGCCGTAGCGGATGGTATATGGGAATACTGGCCCAGACAGCTTTTGCAGTACTTTTCTTTGTTTATGCATTTTTCGGAAAGCATAATAAGTATATTGTATGGGGAGCACTTATCAGCCTTGGCCTTGTTTCACTCATAGGCATAGGGCAGCGTTTTAATATCGATCCGCTTCATTTCTATGATGAGATGAACGAATACAATAGGAAAACACATATATCAACACTTGGTCAGACCAGCTGGTTCTCCTCAAGCATCATCCTGATCATTCCTGTAGCATGCGGCATATTTGTGCTTGCCAAGGAAAAAAAGATACAGTGGCTTACAGGAATACTTATATTCATTGAGGGGATGATACTTGTTGTTGATGACAGTGATGCAGGCCTTCTGGCTTTCTTTGCCTTCACATCACTTCTGTTTATATTCTCATTTAAAAGTGATCTTATGCTAAGCCGGTTCTTTGCCATGCTTTCTGTTTTTGAAGCTGCATTTATACTGGTAGGTTTGCTTCAGAAGGTGGTCCCGGATGCATTTATAGCAGAAGGTTCAATTGTTAAATTACTTACAAACAGCGTGTTCATTTATATCGCGCTTATCATCGATGTAGTTCTGGCTGTTGTATTTAAGAAGTTTGAGAAGGATAAAAAGGGCATCGCACCTAAAATAAAGGTTGTGGGCGTTATTTATGCCATAATGCTTGGTCTGGGTGCCGTTCTTCTTGTGGTTTATGTGATACTTAACACAAAGGGAATG